>Ga0164294_10000288_pt1 | contig 46898 bp, 34 predicted proteins | sample GEODES005metaG_FD_111479 | JGI IMG/M metagenome (GOLD analysis project Ga0164294, IMG submission 111479) | Oligotrophic lake water microbial communities from Sparkling Lake, Wisconsin, USA - GEODES005 metaG | ecosystem: Environmental > Aquatic > Freshwater > Lake | place: USA: Sparkling Lake... | reverse complement strand
GTCGACCTCGCGCACCGAGGCCACCGTCACCCGGCCGCCGCCGCCCCCGGTGGCGACCGCCGAGAAGGGCGGCAGCAAGCTCGGCCTCGTGCTGGTGGGCCTCCTGCTGCTGGGCGGCGCCGCGCTGGGCGGGGGATACCTCTTCCTGCAGGGGCAGGGCGGCGGGGAGACGCCGCCGGCGCCCACGCCCACGCCAGCCCCGCAAGAAGGCGCGGGCGCCCCCAGCGGCGAGGATGTGCGCAAAGACGTGAACGGCGAGATCGAGAAGGGTCTGCAGCCGGTGACCCCCGAGACCCAGGCGGCCCAGGACGAGGCCTTCAAGGTGGAGGGCGATCAGGAATTGATCCCGGTCGGTCCGCGCGGCGGTACCACCAGCGGATCGAGCGCCCGGCGCGACACGCCGCCGCCCTCGGGGGGCAGCGCGCCGCCGCCGTCGTCGGGGAGTGGGCAGACGTCGAGCGCCGCCGATCACGCCGCTGTGGGCGACGCGGCGATGCGCAGCGGCGACTACGCGGGCGGCGCCACCGCTTTCCGCAACGCGGTCAGCGCTGACCCCGGCAACGGCACCTACAACGGCAAGTTGGGCGAGTGTCTCGTTCGCACCGGCCAGGGCGAGGCGGCGATCCCCTACCTGAACAAGGCGGCCGGCCGCCGCTACATGCGCGCCGAGCGCCTGCTGGGCGATGTCTACAAACAGCAGGGCGACACGGCCGGCGCGATCACGCATTATCAGAAGTACCTGGCCAGCAACCCGCCCGACGCGGCGGAGGTTCAGGCCGAGATCGCCCGACTTCAGGGCGGGGGATAGGTCCAGGTGCACATCGTCTGCGACAACTGCGGCACCGAGTACGACTACGACCTGCCACAGGGGCACTCTGGGCGCAATGTGCGCTTCCGGTGCAGCTCCTGCGGGCATCGCTTTGTTGCGGTGCGTCAGGAGGACAACCCGGCGGCCCCCGAGCCGGCCCCCGAGGCGCCCCAGAGCCCCCCCGTCGCGGCCTCGCCGGCCCCCAGCCCGGCCCCCGGCGGCACCCTGCTCAAGCAGGCCGGCGTGACCTATGAGATCGGCGACACCGCGACGCTCCAGCGCTGGATCGTCGAGCGCCGCATCTTTCGCGAAGACCTCGTCTCGACGGGCGACGGACAGTGGGAGATTGTCGGCCTGCGCCCCGATCTGGAGTCCTTCTTCCAGGTGGTCGAAGCGGCCGGGCTGAGCGCGGTCGGCGCCGTCGGCGGCAACGCGATGGCAGAGGCCTGGCCTTTCCGGCCGGGGCGGTCTGAGCCCGAGGGCACGGAGTTTGAGCCCACTGAGCAGATGGACCCCACCGACGAGACCAACCTCGACGCCCCCACCGAAGAGGCGCCCACGACGGCGGCCTCCGCCTTTGGCGCAGGGGCCTCCTTTGGCAGCGGGGCCTCCTTCGGCGGGGGGATGTCCTTCGGCAGCGGGGCCTCCTTTGGCGGCAGCACCGGCGTCTCCTTCGACAGCCCCACCGAAGAAGAGCCGCGGCCCTCCCCGGCGGTGCGCTTTGGCGATGCAGGGGGCGAGTCCGGGCTGGGAGAAGGGCGGGCGCCGCTCGGCGGCGTCGACGCCGAAGACGTGATGCCGGCCCCCAAGGAGGTGTCGGTCTCCACCATCCTGGTCGCGGTGACGCTGGTCTGCGTCGGGATCGGGCTGGTTTGGGGCTACCTCTCCAACGTCAAGCCGGCAGCCCTGGAGACGCCGCCCGGGGCTGTGGACCTCCATCCGGTCGACGCGGTTCCCACCCCGGCCTCGCCGGCCCCCGAGGCCGCGCCGCCGCCAGCCGAGCCCCCGAAGGTCGAAGCGCCGGCGGCCGAGGCGCCCAAGGCCGAGCCGCCCAAGGAGCCCGCTGCGCCCAAGGAGCCCGCCGCGCCCAAGCCCCGCGCGACGACCGAGTCCTACACCCCCCGCGCCGAGGCCCCCAAGGCCGAGAGCAAGCCGCGCGGCAGCGCCGCCAGCCTGATCAAGAAGGGCTGGGCGGAGATCGACGCGGGCAACTACTCCTCAGCCGAGGCCAACTTCCAGGCTGCCGTCGCCGCCTCGCCGTCCAGCGCTGCCGCCCACTACGGGCTCGGCTACGCCTACGAGAAGCGGCGCGACATCGCCAACGCCGGCAACGAGTATTGCGCCGCCCAGCAGTTCAACACCAAGGACGAGGACCTCGCCCGCGAGCTGACCGGTCGCCTGTCGGTCATCGGCCGGACCTGTCCCTAGGAGCCCTTCCCCATGCGCCCCCCCCGCAAGCGGCACATCCGCGTGGTCGCCGCCGAGATCGAGCGCGGCGGCGCCTACCTCATCACCCAGCGCCGCCCGGAGGCCACGATGCCCCTGCTCTGGGAGTTCCCCGGCGGGCGCGTGGAGTCCGGCGAGTCCGACGCCGCGGCCCTGCGCCGCGAGCTGAAGGAGGAGATGGGCATCGAGGTGGTGGTGGGCGAGCTGTCGATGCAGGTCAGCCACGAGTATCCGCAGTACACCGTCGATCTCGTGGTCTACAAGGCCACCACCGACGACGAGCCCCACAAGCTGCGCGTACACGACCTGCGCTGGGTGCTCCCCGAAGACTTCGACCAGTACGAGTTCCCCGGCGCCGATCAGCGCACGGTGGAGGAGCTGCTCAAGTAGGGCCCAGCGCCAGCAGCGTGGCCTTGTGATCAGTGTCGGGCACCCGCACCCGCTCGACCCCCAGCAGGTCGACCTCTTCGCTGAGCAGCAGGTGGTCGAGGTGGAAGAAGGGGGCGTTGGGCCAGCCCGCCCCGGCCGGCCAGGAGGCGGCGAAGTGGCCGCTGCCGGCGAAGGCGTCGTGCAGGCCACGGCCGACGAGGCGGCGCCAGGCGGGGCTTTGGGGCACCGCGTTGAGGTCGCCGGCCAGCACGACCCGATCGCCGGCGGCGCAGGGGCCCCAGGCCTCGGTCATACGCCCCTGGTCGATCACGCCGGCCAGCCGCTCGATGTAGGGGCCCATGCCGCTCGCGTCGATCGGGGCCGGCGGCGGCGCGTGGACCCCCAGCAGACAGCGGCCCCCCGGCAGGGCCACCAGGGCCAGGGGCATCTTCATGGTGTCCGAGCCGAACTCCTCGGTGACGAGGGCGGCGCAGGGAAAGTCCTCCCGGCAAAAGACGGCGGTGGCGTGGGAGATGCGGGGCAAGGGCTGGTCGAAATTGTCGGCGACGCGCCGGTAGCCCGGCAGGGCGTCGGGGCGTCGCTCGATCACCACGATCACCTCGGCCTGCGTGGCGGCGAGAAAGTCGATCTGGGGCTGATGATCGGGGTTGTCGGCGAAGGAGTTTACGTTGGTGACCAGCACCCGGACGGCGCCGGGGGGCAGCGCGGCGGGCAGGCCGGGCGGCGGCCGGCCGATCAGCAGCAGGCAGGGCAGGGCGCCCAGCAGGGGCAGGCCGAGGCTTCGCTTCCGGCGCCCCAGCCAGAGCAGGTAGGGCAGCCCGAGCAGGCCCAGCCAGGGGCGGCCGGCGAGCAGGCCGCTGAGCAGCACCTGGCTCCAGATCTGATCGGCGGGGAGCAAGGCGGCGAGCCCTTCGCAGAGCAGCGCACCGAGGGCCGGGGCCATGGCCAGCAGCGCGCTTCGCAGCAGGGCGGCGGCGCGGGGTCCCCGCGTTAGGGCTGGCGGCATGTCGACAGACTCCACGTCCCCCCAGCCTACCTCTGCCCCGCTGATCCTGCGCGCCCTGCGCGGCGAGGCCACCGAGCGGCCTCCCGTCTGGTTCATGCGCCAGGCCGGCCGCTACCTCCCCGAGTACCGCGCCCTGCGCAGCCGCTCGAACTTCCTGGAGATGTGCCACGACGCCGACCTCGCTTCAGAGGTCACGCTCCAGCCCCTGCGCCGCTACGGCTTCGATGCGGGCATCATCTTCAGCGACATCCTGCTGCCCTTGCAGTCGATGGGCATGGAGCTGCGCTTTGAGGCCGGCGAGGGCCCGCGCTTCCCGAATCCCCTGCGCACCGACGCCGATGTCGACGGGCTCAAGGCCTTCGACCCCGAGCGCGACCTGCCGGCGCCGATGCGGGCGATCCGCCTCTGCCGGGCCGCCACCGACACCCCCATCCTCGGCTTCGCCGGCGCCCCCTTCACGCTCGCCTGCTACGCCACCGAGGGCGGCGGCTCCGACGCCTGGGTCACCACCAAGCGCATGATGTACGAGCAGCCCGCCCGCTTTCAGCGCCTGCTCGACCGCCTCGCCGACGCGGTGGGCGACCATCTGCAGGCCCAGGTGGAGGCCGGCGCGGTGGCGGTGCAGCTCTTCGACACCTGGGCGGGCGCGCTGTCGGTCGAAGACCTCCGCCGCTTTGCCCTGCCCGCCGCCGCCCGCGCCCTGTCCCGCGTGAAGGGGGCGCCGCGCATCTTCTTCACCCGAGACGCGGGGCCCTTCTTGCCCTACCTGCGCGAGGTCGGGGCCGACGTCTACGGGCTCGACTGGCGGGTGGACATGGCCGCCGCCCGCGCCGCCCTGGGGGACGTGCCGGTGCAAGGGAACCTCGATCCCATCTCGCTCTTCGCACCGCCGGCCGAGGTGAAGCGCCGGGTGCGCTCGATCATCGCCGCCGCCGGGCCGCGGGGCCATGTCTTCAACCTGGGCCATGGCATCCACCTCGACACCCCCCTGGAGGGCGTGGACGCCGCGGTGTCGGCGGTGAAGGAGTGGACGTGGGGCTGAGCCCAGAGACCCTGCTCCGCTACAACCGGCCGGGGCCGCGCTACACGAGCTACCCCACCGCGCCGGTTTGGGGCGAGGCCCACAGCGACGAGGCCCTGCACAGCGGCCTCGCCGGCCTGCGCTTGCCGGCCACCCTCTACGTGCACATCCCCTTTTGCGCCGAGCAGTGCACCTTCTGCGGCTGCAACATGGTGGTGGCCGGCCGCCGCGAGCCCGGCACCCGCTACTTGAACGCCCTGGAGCGGCAGATCGAGGCCCTGCCCCTGCCCGCCGATCGGGTGGCGGTGCAGCGCATCCACCTCGGCGGCGGCACCCCCACCTGGCTGCAGCCCGACGAGTTGGAGCGCCTGTACGCGATCCTCTTTCGGCGCTTCGTGCCGGTCGCCGGCGCCGAGCTCTCGGTGGAGGCCGATCCCGAGGTCACCACCGACGCCCAGGTCGACACCCTGGCCCGCCTCGGGGTGAACCGCCTGTCGATGGGCGTGCAGAGCTTTGACCCCAAGGTGCTGGCCGCGGTCAACCGGCCCCAGCGCCAGAGCCGGGTCGCCGCGATCCTCGAGCAGGCCCGCGGGCTCGGCATGTACAGCCTCAACCTCGACCTCATCTACGGGCTGCCCCACCAGCACGCCGAGAGCTTCGCCGAGACCCTCGATCTCACGCTGGCGATGCGCCCCGACCGCCTCGCCATCTTCGGCTACGCCCATGTGCCCTGGCTCAAGCCCCACATGAAGCAGCTCGACGCCAGCGCCCTCCCCGGGCCGGTGGAGCGGGCGCGGCTCTTCTTGCTGGCCCACGAGCGGCTCACCGCGGCGGGCTACCAGGCCATCGGCCTCGACCACTTCGCGCTGCCTGAGGATGAACTGGCGGTGGCCCAACGCGAGGAGCGGCTGCACCGCAACTTCATGGGCTACACCACCCGGCCCGGCCTCGATCTCGTCGGGCTGGGGATGAGCGCCATCTCGGAGTTCCAGGCCAGCTTTGTGCAGCAGAAGGTCAAGCTGGCCCCCTGGTGGCGGGCGGTCGAAGAGGGCCAGCCTGTGACCGAAAAGGCGCTGGTGCTCAGCGCCGAAGACCAGCTCCGGCGCGAGGTGATCAGCCGGATCATGTGCAATTTCGTGCTGCCCTACGCCGCGATCGAGTCGGCCCATGGGGTCTCCTTCGAGGCGCACTTCGCCGAGGCCCTCGCCGACCTGGCCCCCTTGGAGGCCGACGGCCTCGTGGAGCGGCGGGCCGATCGCCTCGTCGTGACCGAGAAGGGCCGGCTGCTGGTGCGCAACGTGGCCATGTGCTTCGACGCCTACCTCGCCGCGCCGTCCACCGGGCCGCGCTTCAGCCAGACGGTCTAGCGATGCGCACCCATGTCTGGCTGTTGAGCGCCGGCTGCCCCGCCGGGCCCCAGGCGGTGGACGCCCTGCGCCGCTGGCTGCTGGATCCGGTGGTGCTGCCGCTGCGCTTTGGCTGGCTGCGGGCCCTGGTGGCCTGGTGGGCGGTCTGGCGCCAGGGCCCCCGCCAGATCACCGACTGCCAGCGGGCCGGCGGCGCCGAGGCGGCCTTGGCCCGGGCCCAGGAGCAGGCCGCCTTGCTGCAGCGCGTGCTGGGCGGCCGCTACGTCGTGCGCCCGGTGCTGCGCGAAGGGGGGCCCAACGCCGAAGAGGCCGCCAGCGCCGTCGCCAGCGGCGAGCAGGTGGTGCTGGTGCCCTTAGGCGCCCAGGGCGGTGTGGGGGTCGAGGCCAGCCTGCGGCGGGCCCGGGCGGCGCTCGGCGGCAAGAAGGTGGCCCTGGTCGAGGTGGGGGTCTACGCCGACGATGAAGGCCTCGCCGAGGCCCTGGCCGAGACCCTGCGCGAGGCCCTGATGCGCCTGCCCAAGGGTGCGACCTACGACGTGCTCTTCTGCGCTGCCGGCCAGGCCGCCCGGCCGGGAGACCCCTACCCGGCGCAGGTGGCGGTCACCGCCCGCGCGGTGGCCCAGGCGGCGCGCCTGCGGGGGGCGCCGCGGGTGGCTTTTCTTGATCCGCTCGGGCCCCTGGCCGGGGTGGGCCCCCGGGCGGAAGAGCAGGTGGCCGGCCCCGGCGCCCTGGTTGTGGTGCCGGTCTGCGCCAGCGCCGAAGACATCGACACCCTCTGCGCCATCGACGGCGCCCTGCGGCAGGCCGCCCTGGCCGCGGGCCGGCCGATCGTGGAGCGGGCCCCGGCCCTGGGCGCCCGGCCGACCTACCTGCGGGCCCTGGCCGAGCGGGTGCGGGGCGCCGAGCGGCTGGCGGGCTGGCGGGTCCCCGAAGATGAGGTGCGGGCAGCCATCCGCGCCGGGGCCACCGCATGAAGCGCAAGCGGGTGCTGGTGATCGGCGGCGGTGTGTCTGGCCTGGCGGCGGCGGTCTTTTTGGAGGCCGGCGGGGCCGATGTGGTGGTGCTGGAGGCCGGGGGCGAGGCCGGCGGCCATGTGCGCAGCGAGTCGATCGACGGCCGCATCCTCGATCAGGCCGCCAATGGCTGGCTCGACAACGAGCCCGCGATGGGGCGGCTCCTCGCCCTGCTGGGCGACCGGCTGACCGTGGTGCCGGCCAGCGGGGCCTACGACACGCGCTGGATCTGCGCCGATGGCGCCCTGCATCCCGTCCCCCTCTCGCCGCCGGCGATGCTGAAGAGCCGCCTGCTCAGCCTCGGGCAGAAGCTGCGCCTGTTGGGCGATCTCTTCGTGGGCCGCAGTGTGGACCCCGATGAGAGCCTGGGCTCCTTTGTGCGGCGGCGCCTGGGCCCGGCGGCGGTGGACCGCCTCGTGGGGCCGATGGTGGCCGGCATCTTCGCGGCGGACCCCGACAGCTTGAGCCTGCGGGCGGCCTTTCCGCGCATGGCCGAGCTGGAGGCCGAGCACCGCAGCCTCTTTTTGGCGATGGCCCGCCTGCGCAAGGGGGGCGCGCCGGCCGGCCGGCTGCAGACCACCCAGGCCGGGGCCGGCGGCCTCACCACGGCGATGATCGAGCAGCTCGGATCGCGTGTAACATGCCTTACACCTTCTGTTTCGTTGTCGACAGATGGTGTGACATGGCAGGTGGAGACCCCACGCGGGGCCCTGCAGGCCGACGCGGTGGTGCTGGCCGCCCCAGGGCCGGTGCAGGCGCGGCTCCTCGAAGACCTCGACCCGGCCGGCGCCCTCGCCCAGGCCAGCATCCCCTACGCGCCCGCCGCCGTGGTGGTGATGGCCCTGCCGCGCGCGGCCTTTCCGCGCGAGCCGCGGGGCTTTGGCGTGTTGATGGCCCGGGGCGAGGCCGAGCGGCTCGGCGTCGCCGGGGTGCTGGGCACCGTCTTTTCGCACGACGTCTTTCCCCACCAGGCCCGCCCCGATGAGCTGCTCCTGCGCACCATCGTGGGGGGCGCCATCGCGCCCGATGCGGCGCGGCTGCCCGATGATGCCCTGTTGACGCGTGTCACAGCGGGATTGGGCCAGATGTTCGGGCCCATGGGGGCCCAGCCGCACCTGACGCGCATCTACCGCTACGCCGCGGCCATCCCCCAGTACACAGTGGGCCACCTCGATCGCGTGGCGGCGGTGTCGCGCGTGAGCGAGCGTTACAAAGGGATTTTTTTTGCCGGGAACCACTTGCGCGGCGTGGGCGTCAAGGACTGCGTGCGCCAAGGAGAGGAGGCGGCTCGGGCCGTTCTGGCAGGTTGAGGCCTGAACGGCGGAGAAGCAATAGCAGACGGGAGCAGCGTGGCTCCTGCTCCTCCTGGGCGGCGCCGCAGCCTGAGGTGGACCCGTGGACGCCCGTACCGCCCCTTCTGTTCCTCCGCTCAAGCGCGTGTTGCTCGGCTGCGCCGGCATCATCGGCGTCTCGGCGCTGATCTGCGCCGCCGGCACCCTTTGCCTGCCGCTGGGGCTCCAGCACGACATCTGGCTCAACAGCTGCCCGGCCGGTGATCTGCTCCCCAACGCCGAGCTCTACGTCAGCGGGCTGCGCCGCGGGGCTCCGGGCTCGGTGACGGTGCGCGGCCTCGCCTACTACACGATGGGGCCCAGCGCCGACCATCAGATCGCCAACTTCGGCCGCTTCGAGACCTCGCTTTCGGTGGTGGACAGCGCCGGGGCCGAGGTGCCGGGCGTCCAGTTGGGCGACTGGGAGCGCATCAACGAGCTCCGCAGCGCGCCCCTGACCCTGCCGGCCACCCTGCCCGACGGCGACTACACCGTGGTGGTGACCACCCGCTCGGCCCTGGGCGAGGTGGTCACCCGCCTGCCCATCGCGCTCTACGCCCCGGCCAAGGTGCACCTGCTCACCGATCGGCCCCTCTACGAGCCCGGCAACACCTTGCTCTTCCGCGCGGTGGTGCTGCGGGCCGCCGACCTCACCCCCATCGCCGGCCGGCCAGGCCGCTTTGTGGTGACCGACCCCCAGGGCGAGGTGGTGCTCGACGAGCGCGCCGTGGCCGATGACTGGGGCGTGGTCAGCGGCAGCTTTCCGGTGGACCCCCTCGCCGAGCCGGGGCGCTACGAGGTGGCCTGGGTCTCGGGCGAAGACGAAGCCCGCGTAGACGTGCAGGTGGAGCCCTTCACCCTGCCGCGCTTTCGCCTCGAGCTGACGGGCGATCGGCCCTGGTACGGGGCGGGCGGCCAGCCGGTGGTGCGCGGCCGGGTGGTCTACAGCTCGGGGGCGCCGGTGGCCCGGGCCGAGGTGACGCTGGAGTGGCAGCCCATCGGCGACTGGCCGCCGCCCACGGCCTGGCTGGAGCCGGGGGGCCTGCCCACGGCGGTGGTGGCCGACGCCGAGGGCGCCTTCACCCTCACCCTGCCGGCGATCCCCGCGGACCTGCAAGGCATGGCCGGCCTCGTCGCCAATGTCGACGCCACCGACGCCGCCGGCGACCGGGTGGGCGGCAGCCTCTCGCTGCGCTTCTCGGAGGATCCCATCCAGGTCGAGGCGCTGACCGAGCTGCCCGGCGGGCTGGTGGATGGCTTCAACAACCGTCTCTTCTTGCGTGCCACCACGCCGGTGGGCGAGCCGCTGGCCGGGATCTACCTGCGCGTCTACCGCACCTGGGATGCCACCGACCCGGGCACGCTGGCGCGCACCGACGAAGATGGCGTGGCGGCCTTGCAGATCGACCCGGGGCCCCCGGGGAACTTCGTGATTCCGGCCCCGCCCTGGCGGCCCGCCCCCAAGCCGCCGGCGGTCTCCCGCGGCGCGGTCACCAACCTGCGCAGCGGCGAGGAGGCCGGCCTCGACGATCTGCTCACCTTCGACCGCCTTCTGGCCAGCCTGGAGCCCTGCGCCGTCTACGTCGACGGCTCGCGGGGGGTGACCGCGGCGCTGTGGGTGTCGCCGGGGGGAGGCGTGCTGCGGGCCGTCGCCGATCCCGGCCCGGCCGGCGACTGCATCGCGGGCAGGCTGCGCGGGGCCCGCTTTGGCCCCGGCGCCGACCGCATCCTCAAGGCCGGATACACGCTGCGCGACGAGGCGCTGGGCGAGGTGAGCCCGGAGATCGAGAGCGCCCTCGATGTGCCCGAGGGGCTGAGCGACCACCTCGAAGCCGCGAGCCGGGTTGCGCGCCGCTGCCTGCCCGAGGATGTGGCCGCTGGCGAGCTGGGCTGGGAGCTGACCTGGCAGACCCAGCGGGGCAGCCCCGCCGTCGACCTCTCCTGGATGCGCAGCGCCGAGGGGGGCAGCGTGGCCGAGGGGGTGGCGGCCTGCGTGCGCGGGACGGTGGGCCCCTTGCGGATGAAAGAGCCGGCAGAGGCCGATCTGCTCGGCCTGGCGCGCTTCTCCGTGGCTCCGAGCTCGCGGGTGACGGCGGGCCGGCCCCAGGACCGCACCGAACTGGGCTACGCGCTCTCGGTGGCCGCCCAGGGCCCCGACGGCCCGATGGGCAGCACCGAGGTGCACCTCTCGCCCGGCAGCGTGCCCCCCTTTCGCCTGCGCGCCTCGCCGGCCCTGGCCCAGGCCGGCGGCGAGGTGGTGGTGGAGCTGCTCCGCGGCCCGGACTTCAGCGGCGAGCTGCCGGCGGCCCTCACCCTGCGCAGCCCGCGGGGTTGGTTTCAGGAGCAGAAGCGCGGCGCCGAGGCCCGGTCGGTCACCTTCACGCTGCCGGCCGACGCCAGCGGCTGGTACGAGGTCTCGGCGGGCGGCTCGGTGGCCCGCGTCTTCGTTCGCCCCGAGAATCAGCTCCAGGTCGAGCTGAGCAGCGATGCCCCCGTCTACCGGCCCGGCCAGCAGGCCCAGATCGGGGTGCGCACCCAGGTGGGCGGCACGGGGGTCGCCGCCGCCGTCACCCTGGTTGGGGTGGACGAAAGCCTGGGGCAGCTCGTGACCCTGCCGGGCCCCACCGCCACCGGCGAGCTGCTGCCCGCCGCCACCTCGGAGGGGGCGGTCTTCGAGGGCATCGACGCGGTGCTGCTCTCCCGCGGCGGGGTGCGCGGCGAGAACGCGGCGGCCGCCAGCGTGCTCCGCATCCTCCAGATTCCGCAGCCCGCCGAGCTCGATCGCGTTGTGTCGGCCAGCACCTCGGCCCACTTCGACCCCATCGGGCCGCTCACCGACCGTTTCTACCTCGCCCTGGCCGAGCTCCACGTCGGGGTCAAGGCCTGGGAGGCCGAGGCGCCCAAGACCGAGCAGATGAAGCCCGAGACGATGGCCCGGCTCTGGGAAGAGGCCCTCGATCGCATCGAGGAGCGCGGCGAGCAGCCGGTCGACGCCTATGGCCAGCGCCTGCGCCTCTCCCAACTGCCGGCCGATCTGCTCAGCCTGACCGACCCCCGCATGGTGGTGATCGACGGCACCCGAAACCCTGAAGATGTCGAGAACTGGGCCGCCTGGGTGGCCAAGGAGAAGCCATGACCCTGCGCAACCCTGCGGCGCTGGCGCTGATCCTGTTGGGCGGCTGCGGCGGCGAGTCAAAATCGGAGGCGCCTGCCGCCATGTCGGTCGCTCAGGAGGCCGAGGAAGAAGACGGCCGTCGCGACCGGCGCACCGGGTCTGCGCCGAAGGGGCGGGGGCGGCCGTCGGGCGGCCTGGGTGGGCGGGGCGAGGGCTATGGCGGCGGCGGGGGGATCGTCGGCGGTATTGTTGCGCCATCGGCGGCGGCCGCGATGGAGCCGGCCGCGCCGCCCCCGCCGATGGACGAGGCCCAGGGCGCCAAAGATGGCAAGCCCGAGGCGCAGGCCACGCGGGCCTGGTTCCCGGAGACCTTCCTCTTCGCGCCCGCCGTGATCACCGACGCCGAGGGCCACGCCGCCCTGCTGGTGCGGGTGCCCGATCGACTGACGACCTGGCGCATCCTGGCCCTGGCCCACAGCAAGGCCGGCGGCCTGGGCGGCGATGTCCACAGCGTCCTGGGCACGCTGCCGATCTACGTCGACCCGGTGGTGCCGCCCCAACTGCGGGTAGGCGACGCGGCCCGGCTGCCCTTGCAGGTGGTCAACACCACCGGGTCGCCGGTGAGCGGCGAGCTGAGCCTCTCGGGCGGCGGCGCCGGCAGCGTGGGCGGACAGGGGGCTGTCACCGTGCCGGCCTTTGGCAGCCGGGTGGTTTGGGCCTCGCTGCGGGCCGAGCGGCCCGGCGTGCTGGCCCTGCGCGCCGCGCTGTCGGGCGCCGACTCGGTGGTGCGGGAGATCCCGGTGGTGCCGGTGGGCCGCAAGCTCACCCAGTCGCGGGGCGGCACCCTGGCGAGCCCCCGCACCTTCACCCTGACCGGGGCGAATGACGTCGATCCGTCGAGCGCCACGGCATCGCTCTATGTCTACCCCGGCGCCCTCTCGATCCTGCGCAGCGAGCTTGCCAGCGCGGGCGGGCGCGGCGGGCCCGGCTACGGCATGTTGCTGGCCGGGCAAGGGCCTGTTCTGCTGAAAAATCTTGGTGTAACGCTTGTTACATCGGGAGGTGACGCCGAAGGTCGGGCAGCAGCCGAGTCCCTGCGCACCCTGGGCCTGCTGAGCGTGCAGGCGGCCCTGCGCGAGGCCCGGATGCCCGACGCCGCGGTGGCCAGCCGCCTCGTGGTGGGGGCGGCGAGCCTGCCCGACAACACCGTGGCCAGCCGGCTCACCGATCGGCTCTTCGCCATGATCGCCGAAGGGCAGCGCCCCGACGGCACCTTTGGCGGGGCGATGGGCGAGAGCTGGAGCCTGCAGCGCCTGCTGGTGGCCACCGCCGAGTCGGTGCGGGCCCTGAATGAGGCGGCCGCCTTGCCGGTGAGCGACCCGCAGGTGGCCCAGCGGCGTAAACAGATGGCCGACCGGGCCCGCCTGCTGGCCAGCGGGGCGGTGGAGCGGAACCTCGGCCGCGTGAACGATCCCTACACCGCCTCGGCGCTGCTCTCGGCGGGGCTGGTGAGCGGGGCCTCGGCCGACACCCTGCGGGGCCTCGTCACCGCGGGCCTCGTCGAACAGGACGATGGCAGCTTGCTCGCCGCGGTGCCCAAAGGCGTGGTGCGGGGCGATGGCCTCCGGCCGAGCCCCCTGATGGCGACGAGCCTCGCCATCCTGGCCTTGGAGGCGGGCGGGCCGGCCGACACCCTGGCCGATCTGGGCGCCAGCGTGGTCGGGGGCTGGCTGCCGGGGCTCGGCTGGGGCGACGCCGAGACCGACATGCTCTGTTTGCGCGCCGTGCTGGCCCTCTTCCGCGATCCGCCGCCGGCCGAGGTGACCCTGCGACTGACCCGCGATGGGGAGGTGGTGGAGTCCCGCACCCTGCGCAAGGCCGACCTCGACGAGGTGGTGCTGCTGAGCACGCCCGCGGGGGATGTGCGCGGCGCCCACACCTGGGCGGTGGAGGCCACGCCCCCGGTGGCGGGGCTCGGCTTCGCCTTCCACCTCGATGGCTATGTGCCCTGGGCCTCTCAGGCGCGCAGCGATGGGATTGAGCTGCAGGCCGCCCTTCCCGGCGATCTGCGGGTGGGTCAGCCGGCCGTGGTGTCGCTCACGATCGCGGCGCCGGCGGGCCGGGCCTTGAAGGTCGTGCACGCGCTGCCGGCCGGGGTCGTGGGGGAGGCTGGGCTCGGCGCGATCCCCGGCCTCACGGTGAAGGAGGGCCGGGTGGAGGTGGAGATCGGCGGCCTGTCGCCGGGCGAGGTCTGGAAGGGCTCCTACACGGTGGTGCCCACCCTGGGGGGCTCGCTGTGGAGCGGCCCCGTGCAGGCGAGCTACGCCGATCGCCCCGAGGCCGGCGCGGTGCTGGCGCCCACCCAGTGGGAGATCCTGTAATGCTGGCGGAGCTGCGTCCGCGGGCTGGCGCGGCTCTGGTGGGGGCCTTCGCCCTCGGCACGGTGGGTTTGGGCGGGGTCATCGGCGTCGCGATGGGGCTCGACAAGGGCTACGGGCCGGGGCTGGCGATGGGGATGACGTCGGGGCTGTCGATCCTCGGGCTGGGGCCGGCCAGCTTGCTGCTGATGGGGGCTGGCCTCCTCGATCGGCGTCCGGCCCCGCGGGGCCTGTGGTGGCTGGCGGCGTCGGCGGTGGCCCTGGCGGCCGGTCTGGTGCTGGGCATCAGCGTCGCAGCAGACAAGGGTGACGCGGCGATGCTGCTGAGCGGCCTCTGCGTGGCGATCCCGCCGACGGGGCTCTTTGGCCTGCTGGGCGGGCTAAGCCTGGCGCGGGGCCTCGCGGAGATCCGGGCGGGGCGCGGGCCAGCGGCGGTGGAGGCGGCCGCCGCCCTGCTGCGGGCCGAGGGGGTGGCCACCTTCACCGCCTTGCAGGCGCGCTGCGGGGTTGAGGCGGCGCGGCTGCCCGAGACCCTGCGGGTCGCCGAGGTGGGGCTGGGCGAGGCGATCCGCGTGGACGTCCAGGATGGCTACGCCCTGCGCGCCAGCGTGGAGGCCGAGGGCCTGCGCCGCCTGCCCGGGGTGGTGGTGGCGGCGGGGCGCCTGACCCTGGATGCCCTGGGGCGCGAGCTGCGGGCGCCGCCGCCGGTGGTGCGCCGCTGGCTCCAAGAGACGGCCGGGGCGGGGCGCCTGCAGGGGGCGATTGACTGGGGTGCGGGGGTGGTGGTGGCCCGGGCCAGCGGATCGGCGCTCCAGGATGGCGCGCCCTGCGATCTCTGCGGCGGGCGGCTCACCTTGGCCGGAAAAGACCTGCTGCGCTGCCCCCACTGCGGGGCCCAGGTGATGCGCTGAGCGGGGGCTGGCACGGGCTTTGCTTTTGGTGAGTGTGCCGCCGAGAGAAGGCGGCCCCACCTCAGCCCTTGTGGAGTTGCCCATGTCGTCTTGGATGGGTCTCAACGCCGTTGCCCTCGCCACCCTGCTGATCGGCGCCTGCGCCCCGGAGAAGGAGCCGGCGGAGGGAGAGGACACCGCCGCGGCGGCAGATGCCGACGACACGGGGGCCGGCGACGACACCGCCGACGACACCGAAGAGCCGGCGGTGACGGCGGCGGCCCTCACCTTGACCCCCGACGACTCCGACCTGCCCGCGGTGCTGGAGGTGCCGCTGATCGACGGCGTCGCCTACGCCAACCCCGATGAGGAGGGCCTGCTGCGGGTGGCCCTCTTCTCCTGGTCGAACCCGGGCTGTGACGACGGCGAGTGGCTGCGCACCGGTGTCCGCCAGGTCGGCGGCTTCGCCTTCGTGGAGGTGGGCCCCACCGCCTTCGATGGCAGCCTGGAGGCCGATGTCTCCTGGGGCACGGGCCCCAATGCCGGCACCGCCTACCTCGCCGGCGAGGGCGCCTTCAGCCTCTCCGCCGCCACCGCCGATGGGCTCAACGTGGGCGACCGGCTGGAAGGCACGGTGGAGCTGCTGAACGTCGCCAGCGGCAGCGCCGTGCGGGGCTCGATGGCGGTGACCTGGTGCGGCACGCTCGGCGAATCGCCGCCGCCAGACGCGCTCCTGTACGAGGGGCCAGGTGGAGCAGGGCGCGGGGCCTGGCCCTTCGGCCGTTTGGCCACGGGCCGCGCGGGCTCCGTCGGGCCCCGGCTCCCCCGATGAACGGCGCTGAATGGCGGGGTGTATCGTTCAGGCGCCCGCTGGCTCAGCGGCCTGGGGTCCAGCCTGCCCGTCCGATCCAGCGCCGCTGCGCCCCCGATCAGCGCCGGGCCGCGTCGTGGCGCAGCAGGGCCAGCAGGATCTCGGCCTGGTAGGCCGCGTCGTAGTCGGCGCGGTGCTTCTGGCTCTTGTCCTCGGCCGGCAGGCCCAGGCGCTCGCTCAGGATCTCCTTGTTGGAGTCAAACCAGTGGATGGCGAGCGAGCCCGTGGACATCGACTTGGTGCACAGCGCCTTGTAGCCAAAGGGGTTCGGCCGATCGAGGGCGGCGAAGAGGTAGCTCACAAAGCTCCAGTCAAAGGGCGCGTTGTGGCCCACGAAGGTGGGCTTGGTGCCCTTGACCGTGTGCGCCAGCACCCAGGCCGAGAGCGCGTCGGCGAAGTCCTGCTGGCTCAGGCCCTCGGCGGCGAGCTTCGCCTGGTCGAGGCCGTGAATGGCGGCGGCGCCGGGGTCGAAGCGGGGGGCCACGGGCTTGAGCTCGGCGTAGAAGGTCTCGCCGATGGCCAGCTCGCCGTTGGGGCCGGGGGCCACAACGACAGCGCCGAGCGAGACCATGTCATAGAGGCCGGGCACCGGGCCGTTGCACTCGATGTCCACACAGAAGTAGGTGGTGCGGCGCTCAGTGGGGTTGCTCATGGCGGGTTCCTCAGGGCAGGGTTCGGGTCGAAGAGGCGAAGGGGCTAACCCCGGTCGCGTGCGCCTACCCGCCAGCCCGCCGCACCCCGAGGCGGGGCTTCTGCGGCTCAGCGCCCTGCTGATGATGCTGGCGGTGCCGGCTTTGTTGGCGTCCACCCTGGCCTTGTTGGGGCTCGGGGTGCTGCGGGCGGCCCACCCGACGGCGGTGTCGGTGGCGGCCTTGTTGCTGATCGGCCTGCCGGTGATGGGGGTCTCCTCGCTCTTTCGCCAGCGGGCCCTGGGCCTGGGGGTGGGCCTGCTCCTCTGGCCGGCCGCCTTGCTGGTGGGGCTGCCGCTCTACTTTCCCGCCGAGCGGGGCGAGGCCCTGGCCGCGGGGGTGGGCGTGATGACGGCGGCCCTGGGCCTGCCGATCGAGCCGGCCCTGGCCCTGGAGCTCGATCGCTGGCTGCCGGGGCTGAAGAGCCGGCCGCCGCTGCCCACCGCCCCGCCCGAGGCCGCGCCGGTGGTGCCGCCGCCCCACGCCCTGGAAGAAGACGAGGTGGTGCTGCCCTACGAGGGCGAAGGGCGCTCGCTCTTCGTGCCGCTCACCCTGGAGGGGCCCGGCCGGGCGGCCGAGGTGTGGATGATCTTCGACACGGGCGCCAGCTTCACCACCGCAAACACAGCCACGCTCGATGCCCTGGGGGTGGAGGTGCCGGACGACGCGCCGGAGCTGACGGTGCAGACGGCCAACGGCGATCGGGTCACCCGCCTCGCCCTGCTCGATCGGGTGTGGATCGCCGGGCTGGAGGTGGAGGGGGTGACGGTGGGGGTCTGCGAAGAGTGCGCCCACGACCGCAGCGTGGGCCTGCTTGGCCTCAATGTGTCGGGGCGCTTTCTCGTGACGGTCGATCAGGCCCGCCATGAGCTGGTGCTCAAGGGGCGCAAGGGGGCCGACAACCGCGTGCTCGACATCGCGCCCTGGGTCGACGTGGCCGCGGTGGCCACCCGTTTTGGCGATGGCCGGGCCGAGGTGCGGGTGACGATGACCAACCGGGCGCGGCGGGCGGCCCGCGACCTCGTGGCCACCATCACCTGCGGGGAGGCCTACGAGGCGCGCCTCGCGCGCTTGGGCGCCGGGCAGCAGGGCGAGGTGACGGTGGCCCTGCCGGTGACGGCGCGCTGCGAGAGCTACATGGTGGCGCTGGGGTCGGCCACCTGGTGAGGCTCAGGCCTTGCCGGGCTTCCAGTTGGCGTCCATCGCCTCCACCGCGGTCCACAGCGCGAGGTAGAGCAGGGCGGACTCCTTGGGGCTCAGGTCGGCCTCGCCGTCCTTGATCTGCTCGGGGCTGCGCTCGTACAGGGCCCAGAGGATCTCGTCCAAGAGGTGCGGCTGGGCGCGCCACTCGATGGCCTTGGCCCGATCGGCGAAGCCGGCGTCGGCGGGGAGCAGGCCGCCGGCGACGGCGCTGATCTTGGCGCTGGCGGCGGCGATGTCGTCGCCGCTGACCTTGTAGAGGCGGCCGCCGGACTGGTCGATCACGCGCAGGCAGACGGTCATCATGTAGAGGCCGATCTGGGCGGCCTTGCCGCCGAGGGCGGCGACGTTCTCTTCGAAGAAGCGGCCCAGGCGGCGCTGGTCCTTCATCAGGCGGGCGGCGATGCTCTGAAAGCCGAGGGGATCGTTGCCGCAGGCCTCGGAGAGGCTGTGGACCTGGTCGCGGGGGATGGCGGGGTTCGACATGGGGGAGCTCCGGGACGGAAAAAGGGCTGGGCCGCTTAGCGCCGGGGGTCGGCCTTGTCGACGGGGCCGCCCTTGTCTGCGTAGAAGCGGCGCAGGGCCTCCATCACGGCGGGCGTGGGGCCGGTGACCCGGGGCAGCTCGGGCAGCGAGGCGAGGAAGATGCGGCCGTACCAGCGGTCGATCACCCGGCGGTCGAGGATCATCACGGCGCCGCGATCGGTGGCGGTGCGGATCAGGCGGCCAAAGCCCTGGCGCAGACGCAGGACGGCCTCGGGCAGGGCGCGGGCGCGGAAGGGGTCCTGGCCCCGGGCGGCGGCCAGCTCGGTGCGGGCCTGGGCGACGGGCTCGGTGGGCACGCGAAAGGGCAGGCGGGGGATCACCACGAGGCGCAGGGCCTCGCCGGCGACGCTGACGCCCTCCCAGAAGGAGTCGGTGCCGAAGAGCACGGCGTTGCGGTGCTCGCGAAAGCGCTGCAGCAGCCGATCGCGGCCGAGCGCGCCGTGTTTGAGCATCAACATCTGGTGGCCAAGGGCGGCCTCGGCCCGCTGGTGCAGGCGCCCGAGCAGGGCGTAGCTGGTGCAGAGCACGAAGGCGCCGCCGCCGGTGACCTTGAGCGCCTCGATCAGCACGCGGGCGGCCTCTTCTTCGTAGCGGGGGTCGTCGGGATCGGGCAGGTCGCGGGGGATCGCCAGCAGGGCCTGCCGGTTGTAGTCGAAGGGGGAGGGGAAGAGGCCGGTGGACAGCGCCCGCGGCGGGCCGGCGGGCTGGCCCATGCCGACCTGCTCGAGCCAGTGGTCGAACTCGCCGCGGATGGTCAGCGTGGCGCTGGAGACGACGGTGGTGCGCAGGGGCTCAAAGACCCGCTCGCGCAGCAGGGGGGCCACCTCGATGGGGGCCAGCACCAGGGCGGTGGCCGGGGCGGGGGCGCTCTTGTCGCGGGCCTCCTCGATCCAGCGCACGGTGCCTTCGTCTTCGCCGAGGAACTTGCCGAAGGTCTGCGACATCTCGGCGAGGCGGCGGCCGGCGCGGGCGAGGTCGAAGAGGGGCTGGGGTTCGGCGGCGCGCTCGGCGGGGGGCAGCTCTTCGAGCTCTTCTTGCAGCAGGGCCAGCTTGAGGGCGACGGCGCCGGTGCGCTGGGCGGCCTCGGCCAGGGTGGGGGCGAGCTGGCGCTGCCAGAGCTCTCCCTGGCGGAGCTCGGCGGTGATGCGCAGGCTGCGCTGCTCGGCGCTGAGCGCATCCACGCGGAGCTGCTCCAGCCAGCCGCGGGCGGTGGCCTGCAGATCGACGAGGAGGGGGCGCAGCTCGGCGCTGAGCTGGCGCACCTTCTCGGGGCGTGGCAGAGGGGCGCCGGGCTTGCCAAAGCGCTCGCCGAGGGTGGCGATGGCGCCGGGGCGCTTGTCGCGGGGCAGCAGGGGGGCCAGGGTGCGCCGCAGCATCCGGCTGGTGACCCGCTCCTGAAAGAGGCTGGTGGCGGTGTCTTCGAGGTGGTGGCCCTCGTCGACGATCAGGCGGTCGAAGCGGGGCAGGATGCCCTCGCCGGCCAGCTCCTTCTTTAGGACGAGGTCGGCCAGCATCAGGTGGTGGTTGACCACGAGGAGGTGGGCGTCGGCGGCCTTGCGGCGGGCCTCGTAGTAGAAGCAGCGGTTGTAGTGGGGGCAGCGGGCGCGCAGGGTCTGGTCGTGATCGCTGGCGACCCGCTCCCAGTCGTCCTCATCGAGGGGCAGGGTGCTGTCTTGCCGGGTGCCGGTGGCGCTGACCTCGGCCCAGCGGGCCAGATCGGCGAAGAGGCGGGCGCGGGGGTCCTGGCCGGCGCCCTGCAGGCGCTCCTGGGGGTCGCCCTGCAGCTCGGCGACGGTCTCGGCGAGGCGTCGGCGGCAGAGGTAGTTGCTGCGGCCCTTGAGCACGGCGTGGCGAAAGTCGAGGCCGCCGCGGGTGAGCACGGGGAGGTCGGAGGCCTCGAGCTGGCCTTGCAGGGTGAGGGTGAAGGTGGCGACCACCACCTTGGCCTCGTTGGCCTTGGCCCAGAGCACGGCGGGCACGAGGTAGGCGAGCGACTTGCCGGTGCCGGTGCCCGCTTCGAGCACGGCGATCTCGTCGCCGTTGAGGGCCTGGGTGACGGCGCGGGCCATGTCGAGCTGGCCGGGGCGGGCCTCGTAGCCGGGGATGTGCCGCGGCAGGGTCCCCGTGAAGAAGTCGATCACCGCCTCTTCGTCGAGGCGCACGATCGGCCGCTTGAAGGGCTCCACCACCCAGTTGGCGCGGGCGGCGTCGTTGCTGACGATGATGAAGCCCACGCCGTCTTCGCCGAAGCGGCCGGCGAGGGCCATGTCGGGCTCGGACGGGGTGAGGTTGCCCGAGGGGTGGTTGTGGATGACCACGTCGCCGGGGCGCGGCCGGCTGAGCAGGGCGGGCACCGAGCCGGCGTCGCCGCGGCAGTGGATGTCGACATCGGCGACGAGGCCCTCGCTGTCGATCTTGCCGACGGCAAAGACCTCGACCCCGCCAGCGGCGCGGATGGCGTCGGCGAGGCGGCGGGCGGCGGTGGGCGTGAAACGGGAGTCGCCGCGGCGCACGCGAGCTCAGGGGGGTGGGAGGGGTGAACAGATGTATCCCATCCCCCGCACGGCGGCCGCTGGCGCGCTCAGGCGCTGGCCTGGAGAGGGGCCCAGGGGGCGTGGGGTGTGGCCATGCGCGTCCACAGGGCCTCGCAGACCTCGGCCACCTCAAAGCGCAGCTCGTCGAGGTCGACGCCGGTGGGCTGGCCGTCGCGCAGGCGCCAGTCGCCGTCGACCATCACATGGCGCACCCAAGCGGGGCTCATCTGGGTGAGCAAGGTGGGGGCGATGTTCTCGCGGGTGAGGGGCTGCAGGGTGGGGGACTCCAGCACCACGAGGTCGGCCGGGGCGCCGACTTCCAGCCGGCCGAGGGGCAGGTCGAGCAATTCGCCGCCGAGGCGGGCCGACTGGGCGAGCCAGCCGAGGAGGTCGATGGGGCGCTGATCGGCGGGGCGGGCGCCCCAGAAGGCGGCCTGCAGCTCGGCGAAGAGGTTGTGGCCGAGGCCATCGGTGCCGATGGCGACGCGCGCCCCGTGCAGCTCGGCGAGGAAGGCAGTGTCCTTGCGGGGGTGGACCGTGGTCCAGGCGCCTTGCTCGCTGGCGGTGCGCAGGGCCTTGCGGTCGAGCCAGGCGCCGTGGGCGAGCAGGGTGCCGGGGCGCAAGAGGCCGTGGCGGCCGAGATCACCGAGGAGATTGGGGGGGAGGGCGTCGTCGACGAAGCGGCTCTCGGCGACGTGGACGTGTACGCCCACGCCGGCCTCGCGGGCGAGGTGGGCCACCTGCGACAAGGTGCGGGCGCTGGGGGGCTGGGTGGCGTCGAGGCCGATCATCAGGGCCCGGCGGGGGTTGTGGGCGGCCGAGAGCAGCACCTCATGGGCCTTGAGCCCGGCGCGGACGCCGTCCTGGCCTTGGCGCTCGGAGACCTCGTAGCTGAGGATGCGCCGCTGGCCGATCAGATCGAGGGCGCCGTCGATGGCCTCCAGGCTGCCCTTCACCGAGCGGGGGCTGCTGTGCTGGTCGATCAGCGTGGTGACGCCGCAGCGCAGGGCGTCGAGGCCGCCGATCAGGGTGGCGATCCAGATCGCGTAGGGATCGAGGGCCTCGTCGTAGCGCAGGCCCAGGGGCGAGCGGGGGCCGGTCTGGGCGGCGGCGTCGGCGGGGCGCGGGGCGCCGGGCAGGAGGCTGGTGGCGAGGTGCGTGTGGGCGCAGACAAGGCCGGGGAGGATCAGCGCGCCGGGGTGCTTCTCCTCAATGGCGTCCTCTGTGGGTATTCCAAGTCCAATCGCCGCAATTTGTCCGTCCTCGATGAGGATGTCGGCCGCTTCGATGCGCAAGGGGTCAAGGTGCAAGACAGACGCACGCCGTAGGATTCGTCGGGACATGGGACCTCTGGAGGGAGGAGGGGCTCGCCGTGGCCCCTTCTGCCTATCGGCCCCATGAATCCGTCTGGCTTTCGCGCCTGTTGCAATTGTACATCACCGGCCTTCGACCAAGATCACCCGGTGCTGTAGAGCTGACCGAGGTAGTCGCGCACCATGCGGTGGGTGTTGAAGGCGGGCGCGCAGGTGCTCATGGCCCTTGCCATCTTGCGGGCCCAGCCGGCGGGATCGGCGGCGGCGGGCACCACCTGCTGCTCCAGCACCTCGTACAGGGCGTTGGCGTCTTCGCCGTCGAAGGCCTCGGAGTCGGGGCGATCGGTGGGAGCGCCGATCGACCAGCCGTTGGTGCCGTCGGCGGCCTCGGGCCACCATCCGTCGAGGATCGACAGGTTGAGGTTGCCGTTGAGCGCGGCCTTTTGCCCGCTGGTGCCGCTGGCCTCGTAGGGGCGGCGGGGGTTGTTGAGCCAGATGTCGGCGCAGCCGGTGAGCAGGCGGCCGATGTGCATGTCGTAGTCGGGCACAAAGACGATCTGGTCGCGAAAGCGGGGCTTGCGGCTCCAGCGCAGGACGTCGGCGATGATGGCCTGGCCACCGGCGTCGGCGGGGTGGGCCTTGCCGGCGAAGACCACCTGAAAGCCGGCCTCCAGGATCGCTTCGAGGCGGTGGGGGTCGCGGAAGAGCAGGTTGCCGCGCTTGTAGGGGGCGAAGCGGCGGGCAAAGCCGATGGTGACCTTGTGCGGATCGAGCACATCGCGGCCGACGAGGCGGCGCACCTCGCGCACGAGGCGCTGGCGGCGGGCGTCGCGGGTGGCGAGGAGGGCCTCGGTGGGGATGTGTTCGGCGCGGCGCCAGAAGTCGGCGTCTTCGAAGTGATCGCGCCAGCCGATGAGGTAGCGGTCCCACAAGGCCTCGGTCTCGGGGGCCAGCCAGGCGGTGGGGTGAACGCCGTTGGTGATGGCCTGGATCGGCATCTTCAGGCTGGCCCACATCTGCCGGGTGACCTCGCCATGCAGCGCGCTGACGGCGTTGATGGCGCGGCTGCCGCGCATGCCGAGCACGGTCATGCACAGGGGCTCGTCGACGTCGCTCGGGCGCACGCGGCCGCGGTCCATGAAGGAGCCGAGCGGCAGGCCCAGGTCGTGGCGCCAGGCGCCGAGCACCGGGTCGGCGGTGTGCCAGTCGAAGCGGTCGTGGCCGGCCTCGACGGGGGTGTGGGTGGTGAAGACGCAGCGCTGGCGGGCGGCCTCGAAGGCGGCGCGCGGGTCTTTGCCGAGGCGGAGGCCTTGGGCCCACAGCTCAAAGACCAGGAAGGCGGAGTGGCCCTCGTTCATGTGGAAGACGTCGCGCTCGATGCCCAGCGCCTCCAAGAGGCGCACGCCGCCGATGCCCAGCACCACCTCCTGACGGATGCGGTCGCCGTTGCGGCCCCCATAGAGCCGGCGGGTGAGCGCGCGGTCTTCGTCGGGGGCGCCCGGGACGTCGGTGTCGAGGAGGTAGAGCGTGACGCGGCCGACCTTCACCTTCCAGGCCTGGGCGGCCATCAAGCGGGTGCCATTGGGCACCGTGAGGACGAGGCGCTCCTGGGTGCCGGGCTTGTAGACCGGCTCCATCGCGAGGTTGGCCGGGTCGTTGGGGGCGTAGGCGGCGGCCTGGCGCCCGCCGTGCAGGCTCTGGCGGAAGTAGCCCTCGCGCCAGAACATGCCGACGGCGATGAGGTCGAGGCCGAGGTCGGAGGCGCTGCGCAGGTGGTCGCCGGCGAGCATGCCGAGCCCGCCCGAGTAGATCGGCAGGGACTCGTGAATGCCGTACTCCATGCAGAAGTAGGCCACGCGCGGCACATCGCGGAGCAGGGGCCGGGTGCTATCGGCGGCCAGCGTGCGGGCGAGGGTGGCCATCTGCTGGTGCCAGGCCTCGGGCAGCTTGCCGACGTCGATCTCGGCCAGCAGGGCAACGGGGTTGTGGTTGAGCGCCTCCCAGAGGAAGGGATCGGCGCTGCGCCAGAGCTCGTGGGCAGAGGGGTGAGAGGCCCAGGCGAGGTCGCGCGACAAGGCGTGCAGGAGGTCGGCGTTCATGCCGGGGAGGCTACCGCAAAGCAGGCCGGTCGCGCGCGGCGGTCGGTTGGGCGGTCGCGCGAGGTTGGCGTGATCGCGCGTCTTGTCGACGGAAAAGATTTTGAGGGGGCCTCAGCCTTTGGGCTTGGGCCCTCGGGCGCGCTCCTGGGCCACCCGCAGCAGAAAGGCGGCGTTGCCAAAGAGGTAGCGGCGCCACAGCCGGCGGGGGTCGGCGATCAGCCGGCTGAGCCATTCGTGGCGGTCGACCAGCCAGTCGGGGCCGGGGCGAGGCACCTCCCCGCTGATGAATTCGGCGGCGGCGCCGACGCACCAGACCACCGGCGCGCGGAGGCGGGAGCGGCGGCTGGCGACCCAGCGCTCCTGCTCGGGGCTGCCCATGCCGACGAGCAGAATGTCGGGCGCGAAGGCCTCGATGCGGGCGAGGCTGGCGGCGTCTTCGGGGCCATGTCGGGGGTGAAAGCCGTGGTCGGCGGCGATCTGGAGGCCGGGGTGGCGCTCCCGCAGGCGCGCTGCGGCGGCCTCGGCGGTGCCGGGGTGGCCACCGAGCCAGAAGATGCGCCAGCCGCGGGCCTCGGCGGCCGCCGCGAGGTCCCACATCCAGTCGGCGCCGGTCATGCGCTCGGGCAGGCGCTGGCCGAGGAGGCGGGCGCCATGCCGCACGCCGTTGCCGTCGCAATAGCAGAGGTCGGCGGCGTTGAGGAAGGCGCGCAGGGGCGGGTCTTGGCGGGCGAGGTTGAGCACATGCACGTTGGCGTAGGCGACGGTGGCGCCGCCGCGATCCCGAAGGTCGGCGATGGCCTGGATGAGCGCCGACCGGCGCAGGGGGTGGATCCCCACGCCCAGCACGAAGACCCGGTTCACCCGGCGAACCCGGCCCCCACGATGTAGTAGGTGCCGGTCATCCGACTGTCGGCGCCGTTCCAGGGCAGGGTGCCGGTGGCCTCGATGGTGGGGCCGAAGAAGACGTTGACCTGTCGGCCGGTGGTCCACGAGGCCCACTTGGCGCCGTTGACCGCGAAGCTGCCGTCGTTGCGCGCCACGCAGACGACCCCGTCTGCAATGGCGGTGGCGCCGGAGTTGAGGACGTACATCTCGATCAGGATCCAGTCGGCGGTGATGCTGGCGCTGTTCCAGGTGAAGGTCTGGGCCTTGGTGAGGGTGGGCGGCGTGCTGCCGCCGATGTTGGGGGTGGAAATGGTGGAGGCCGCGGCGGCGGTGACGAAGCTGGCGACGTCTTCGGCGGGGAAGACCGAGGTGGGGGCCAGCAGGTTGTAGGTGGAGCCGGCGCCATAGGTCGAGGCGGTGAGCGCGTTGTTCTCGAAGGCGAGGGTGCTGGCGTTGTAGGTGAGGTCGATGTTTCGGCTGCCAGCGGACATGCGCAGGCTGTTGAGCCCGGTGGTGTCGAGGATCGTCGCCGAGGCGGCCGGCGTGAAGCCGTCGTTCTCGCAGGTGTCCATGGTGTCGACCATGAACTGCCACCAGTGAACGTCCTGGGGGTCGATGAAGTAGGCGTAGGCGAAGCCCTCCTGGGCGTCGGCCCAGTAGCCGCCGACGGTGTCCGACCAGATCAGGGTGCCCAACACGCCAGCCTTGCCGGCGCCGTCGGCCCAGTAGGTGAAGGAGCCGGTGGAGGCGCCATAGCCGGTGGCGGTCTCGACCTCGACGGCGACGGCGCCGGTGGAGCCGAAGGCCGGCGACCGGACGACGAGCTCGTGGAGATCGGCGCTGATGACGGTGGCGGGCTGGGAGCCCATGCGCACCGTGGCGGTGCTGTCGAAGGGGCCGCCGGTGAGGGTGACCGTGGTGCCGCCGGCGTTGGTGCCGTAGTTGGGGCTGACGCTGTCGACGCTGATGTCGACCGGATCGCTGCCGCTGGAGCCGCTTCCGCTGCCCGACCCGGATCCGCCGCCCGACCCGCTGCCGCCGCCGCTGCCGGAGCCCGGGCCGCCGGAGTCGGTGGAGCCGTCGCCGGCGCCGTCGCCCGATCCGCTCCCCGAGCCGGAGCCCGATCCGCCGCCTCCCTCTTCTCCGGTGGGCGAAAGGCCGGTGTCGGCGCCCTTGCCGGGGTTGTAGACCTGAAGGCCGCAGGCGGCCAGCAACAGGAGGAGGGGAGTGGGTCGCATGCCCTATGGTAGACGCGCGACGGCCCGGTGCGCAAGAGGCCCACGGCGTGGGGATCAGGCAGCCGGCCGGCCTTGGGTGAGGCGCCAGCCCAGCCCTAAGAGGAGCAGACAGGGCACAGACCAGGCCCAAAGGCGCAGGTCACCGATGTCCTCGGGGGGGCCGAGCTGTTCGGCCAGGGCGACCACGACGAGGGTGGCGGCCAGCAGGCCCCACACCGGTCGCCAGCGGCCGGGATCGCGGGGCAGGGTCTTCCAGAGCAGGCGCAGGTAGAGGCCGGGGATCAGCACCATCACGATCGTGGTGGCAAGCGCCAGCCCCGGCAGCCCGAGGGGCCCCACCAGCAAGGCGTTGAGCACACAATTGGCGATCACGCTTAGCAGACCGAGGCGCAGCACAAGGTGCAGGTTGCGCTCGACGATGTGGGCGCGCAAGGCGAGGATGCCCATCAGGTTCGGCACCACCCCGGGAAGGTAGAAGGCCAGGGCCTCGGCGGTGGCCAGGGTGTCTTCGGGGGTGAAGGCGCCGCGCTCGTAGAGCAGGCGCACCAGCGCGATGCGGCCGATGAACATGCCGGCGACGATTGGCGCCGAGAGGGCCAGGGTCCACCGCAGGGCCTGATCGACCGCCGCCCGGGCTTCGTCGGGCCGGCCGGCGGCGCGCAGGTTGCTCCAGGTGGCGAAGGCGACCATCAGCAGCGTGCTCTCCAGGAGGGTTTGGGGGATCACGCGGGCGCGGTCGGCGTACTCCAAGGTGGCGACGGCGCCGGTGGGCAGGCCGGCGGCGAAGGCCTTGTCGATCACGAGGTTCATCGCCACCAGCACCTCGCCGCCCAGGATCGGGGCGAGGTCGCGGCCAACCCGGCGGATGGCCGGATCGAGGGTGAAGGTGAGGCGAGGCCAGAGGCCGCGCTGGCCCAGCGCGGCGGCCCACCACAGCAATTGCACGGCCTCGCCGATCACAAGGCCGGCCGGCAGGGCGTGGGGGCCGAGGCGGGGCCGCAGCAGGGCCGTGGCGCCGATCACCACGGCGGCGCGCAGCAAGGGGGTGAGGGCGACGACGGTGAAGCGGCCGTGCACCTCGTTGGCGACCCGCAGCACGGCGCCGGCGCTGGTGAGCACCATGAAGGGCAGCAGCTCCCACAGGAAGGCGGCGGCGAGGGCCTGGGTGGGGGCGTCGAAGTCGGTGAAGCGGGCCAGCACGAAGGGGGCGCCTGCGCAGATGGCGGCGCCCAGCAAGCCCGAGCCCAGCGTGGTGGCGAGCAGCATCCCGCCCAGGAAGGTGGGCAGGCGGCCCGGATCGGTGGCCTTGACCTCGGAGAGGGCCGGCGTGGTGGCGGTGCCGAGGGCGGTGCCGGCCAGCACCAGGGCGAAGGTGGGGAAGGCCAGGGCCCAGAACCAGGCGTCGGTGATGTCGGAGACGCCGTACCAGGCGGCGACGACGAGGGGCACCACAAAGGCGGCGCCCCGGCTCGCAAAGGCGATCGGAACCAGCAGCAGGGCCTGGCGGCCCACGGGCGCGGCTATCGGGCCCCCCGGCCGCGCAGGACGGCGGGCAGGGTGCGCAGCAGGATCAGCAGGTCGAGCCACAGGCTCCAGTCCTGGATGTAGGCGATGTCGTGCTGCATCATCTCGCGAAAGCTGGCGTCGGAGCGGCCCGACACCTGCCAGGGGCCGGTGATGCCCGGCTTCACGCGGCTGCGCATCTCGTACCAGTACTGCAGCTCGGGATCGCGCTCGATGCCGACGAGATCGGCCATCGGCAGGGGGCGCGGGCCGACGAGGTTCATGTCGCCGCGCAGCACATTCCACAATTGGGGCAGCTCATCGATGCTGCTGCGCCGCAAAAAGCGGCCCAGGCGCGTGATCCGCGGGTCGTCGCTGAGCTTGAAGAGCACGCCGTCGGCCTCATTGGGCAGGCCGTCGCGCAGGGCCTCGGCGCCCACCACCATCGTGCGCAGCTTGAAGAAGGGGAAGGTGCGGCCGCCCTTGCCGGAGCGCTCCTGCACATAGAGCACCGGGCCGCCGTCCTGGAGCTTGATGAGCAGGCCGATCGCCAGCAGGGCCGGGGCCAGGAGCAGGATGAGGGCGCTGGCGGCGAGGAGGTCCAAGGCCCGCTTGAGCTGGGTGCCCAGGCTCGGGTAGTCGACGCCGGTGAGGTTGATGAGCTCGATGTTGCCGAGGCGGGCGATGTCGACGCGGGTGTTGGCGACGGCCCCCCAGGTGAAGGGCACCTGCCAGACCGCCACCCCCATCGCGTCGGCCTGGGTGGCCAGGGTCAGGGCGTCGGCCCGCGCGGCGGGCAGGGCGGTGAGGATCACCACGCGCAGATCGTGGCGGTTCACCTGCTCGGCGAAGGTGGAGAGGGGGCCCAGGATGCGGCCGGGCTGGACCGCGACGGGGCCGCTGTGGCCGGGCGGCGTGAAGAAGCCGACCAGGGCGTAGGCGTGGGCGCCATAGCGGGCGAGGCGCTCCGACATCCGGGCGGCCTCTTCGCCGACGCCGATGATGGCCACGCGCTGCTGGATGATCGGCCGGGGGGCGAAGCGCAGGGCGTAGAAGAGGCTCAGCCGGCCGACGAAGAGCGAGGCGGCGGCGGCGAGGCAGTAGGCGGCCAGCAGAAAGCGGCTCCAGGTGCGCGCTTCGAGCAGCAGCAGGGCGTTCATCGAGAGGAGGGCCGCCAGCGCGCTGGCGCGGCTGAGGCCGGCGGCGAGGCGCCAGGTGTGGGTGATGCGCCCGGGATCGTAGAGGCCATAGTGCCGCAGGGCGCCCAACCACAGCACGAAGATGCCGAGCAGGGGCGGGCTCCAGGGGTTTGGCAGCAGGAGATCGATGGCGGCGACCGCCACACCGGGGGGCGGCGGCTGCCAGGCCTGCCAGGCGGCGTGGGCCAGCAGCAGGCCCACGAGGAGCGCGAGCAGGTCGACGCTCAACACAAGGGCGCGGGCGAGGCCGGTGGGCTGCACGCGGGGCTACTCCAGGACGGAGGACGTGCCCTGGGCCCCGCTGGAGAGGGCGTTTCGGTAGATGGCCGACCCGGCGAGGAAGGGGGCGAGCAGGGTCTGGACGTCCTTGAAGTAGCGGCCGGCGCTGGTGATCGTGCGGGTAGGCACCACGATGATGTCGCCGCGGCGAAGTGCGACGATCTGCGAGCCGCTGCCGCCGGCGAAGAGGGTGTTGAGGTCGATGGTGTACAGCTCGGGCTTGTCGAGGCCGCCGCGCACGAGGAGGATGTTGTCGGTGCGGGCGCTCTCGTTGATGCCGCCGGTGAGCGTGAGCGCTTCTAAGATGGTCATCTCGCCGCTGATCTGGAGCACGCTCGGCACCCGCACCTCGCCGATCACGAAGACCTTCTGGTTCTGGACCTCCAGCAGGTTCAAGCTGACCTGGGGGGCCTGGAAGTAGACGGCGTAGGCGGCGGTGAGGGTGTCTTTGAGCTCGGGCCAGGTCATGCCGGCGGCCTTGACGGTGCCGATCAGCGGCAGATCGAAGCTGCCGTCGGGGCCGATGGTGATCTCGGCGGTGAGGTCATCCTGGCGCCAGACCCGCAGGCTCAAGCGATCGCCGGGGCCGAGCACGAGGGCCTCGGGCCCGGGGGTGCGCAGGGCGGCGGGGGCCTCGGTGATCGGCGGCGGCACATGCTTGGCGCCGCAGGCGAGCAGCAGCGAGGAGGCGAGGGCAAGGGAGGCGGCGCGGGTCGACATCGGCGGGGAGGGTATCCCGGCGCGGGGGGGCCTCGCACGGTTCTTGCCCGCCGGGTGCGCGGCCGGGTATAGCGCTGGCGCCGCGCCGACGACCGGATCGGCTGCTGTGTGGCTGCGCGCCCTGGGGCCGTATGGAACTGCTCAAGCTGTATACGGCCCTCCTGCGGCGATTCAAGCTGGTCGCCGCCTCGGTGGTGCTCTACACGGCCCTCGGCGTTGCGATGGCGCTGCTGCTGCCCAAGAACTACGAGGCCAGCAGCCGCGTTTTGGTGAGCACCTCCGACACCAGCATGTCGATCCTCTCGGAGCTGGGCCTCTCCGAGGTGGCGATGGGGCTGTCGAGCTCCGACGACCAGATGGCCAACGTGATCGCGCTGGCCACCACGCGCCCGGTGCTCGACGAGCTGATCTGGAAGCTGCAGCTCCGCAATTCCGACGGCAAGCTGCTGGAGATGGAAGAGGTGCTGGTGGCGGGGCTCACCGGCGAGCTCGAAGCGCGGGCCAACCTCGAAGTGACCCAGCAGCAGGGCACCGACATCCTGGTCTTTACGGCGCGCACCGACGATCCCGAGCTGGCGCGCCTGATGGCCGACACGGCGGTGGCCGGCGCCATCGCCGAGAGCCAGCGGCGGGCCAAGCAGGACACCCAGCGGGCGCGGCTCTTCATTGAAGAGCAGCTTGGCATCGTGCGCGGCGAGTTCGACCGGGCGATGGGCGAGATGGCCAGCGCCCAGGCCAGCGAGGAGATCCTCGACCTCGACGCCGAGATGAAGGCGGCGATCGCGCGCTTGAGCGAGCTGATGCTCTCCTTTGAGGAGAACGCCGCGCTCATTCAAGAGGTGCGCGGCAAGATCGAGAGCCAGCGGGCCTTCCAGGAGCGCGAGGCGGTGGGGGCGGTGGGCCCGGGCACGGTGGCCCAGAACGCCCGGGTGAAGGAGCTGCAGGAGCGCCTGGTCACCCTGCGCGCCCAGCGGGCGAGCGAGCTGGTCGACAAGACCGAGCAGAACCCCGACATCGTCCGCATCGACCGCCTGCTCTCCATGACCGAGGCCGAGTTGGGCCTGGCCCTCGATGAGCAGCACCTGCTCGACCCCACCGTGCAGCAGCTCCAGGCCCAACTCGCGGGGCTGGTGAGCAAGGGGCTCGAGATCAACGAGGCGATCGGCCGCACCACCGAGAAGTTCGGCGCCTACCCCGACAAGATGCGCCGGCTGAGCCAGCTCCAGCTCGCCGCCGAGGCGGCCGAGGAGGTCTACAAGAGCCTCCAGGAGCAGACCTTCCAGATCGGCGTGGCCCAGGCCATGCTGGTGAGCGAGCTGCAGCCGATCGATCCGGCCAAGGCCCCCGACAAGCAGTCGAGCCCCAAGCTGGTGGTGAACATCGTCCTGGGCTTGCTGGTGGGCAGCGCCTTCGGCCTGGGGCTGGCCTTCCTGCTCGAGTACATCGACGACTCGGTGAAGACCCCCGAAGATGTGGCGGAGGTCTGGCCGATCGCGCGCCTGGGCATGATCCCGCGCTTCAAGCTCGACGGCGATCGGCGGGTGATCGACACCCTGCCGGTGGTTCACCCGGTGAGCGAGGCCTACCGGGGCGTGCGGCGGGGGCTGCTGTACGCGAGCCTCGACAAGACCCTGCAGGTGCTGGCGGTCTCGTCTTCGGTGCCGGGCGAGGGCAAGAGCACCGCGGCGGTCAACCTCGCCATCGCCATCGCCCGCGAGGGCAAGCGCGTGGTGCTGGTGGACTGCGACCTGCGGCGGCCGGTGCAGCACCGCAGCTTTCCGATGACCGCCAACCACCGAGGTCTCACCGAGGTGCTGACGCGGCAGGTGGGGCTTGAAGAGGCGCTGCAGGCCACCAGCGTGGAGGGGCTGCGGCTGCTGGCCAGCGGCGCGATCCCGGCTGATCCGGGGCGCCTCGTCGAGAGTGCGCGCCTGGGCGAGGTGATCGAGGAGCTGCGGGGGATGGCCGACGTGATCATCATCGACACGCCGCCCGCCCTGGTGGTGACCGACGCGATGGCGGTGGCGACGAAGAGCGATGGCATCCTGCTGGTGGTCGAGGCCGGAAAGACCAGCCGGCGCCTGCTGGCCGACCTGCGGCTGCGCTTTGAGGCGGCCAAGGTGGAGCCTTTGGGCCTCGTGGTGAACAAGCTCGACTTCGCCAGCGCCGGCTATGGCCACTACGCCAAGGCCTACAAGGCCTACCTGCCCTCCTCGACGAAGGGTGGGGGTGCGACATGAGGGGGCTGCTGCTCATCGTCGGGCTGGTCGCCTGTGATCCGGCGCCCGAAGACCTCGCGCGCAACCTCGCCGGGCCAAATCCGGTGGTGCGCATCGACACGGCCAAGATCGCCAAGAATTTCGATTCGCCCGAGCTGCGGGCGGCGCTCGTGGCCTCGCTGCAGGACCCGCTGGTGGCCGTGCGGCGCAACGCCATCGCCAGCCTCGCCGAGCTGGAGGCGACCGAGGCGGCGCCGGCCTTGATCGTCGTGCTGCAGAACGATGTCGAAGAGAAGGTGCGCCGTGACGCGGTGGATGCGCTGGGGCGGCTCAAAGACAAGGCGGCGGTGCCGGCGATCCAGGCCTACCTTGCGGCGGCGCCGCCGGAGAGCCCGCCGCTGAACGCCATCTGGGCGCTGGGAAACCTGGAGGATGGCTCGTCTTTGCCGATCCTGGCGCCCTTGTTGGACCATCCCGACCCCTTCGTGGTGTGGAACGCCCGGGCGGCCCTGCGCAAGCTCCGCCCGCCCGAGCCGGCCGCCGCAGCGCCGGTTGAAGGTGCGCCGCCCGCGGAGGCAAGCCCGCCCGCTTCGCCCTGAGCCCGTCTACAGCGGCGCCAGCTGGCGAAGCCGGACGTCCAGCTCAATGCGCTGCAGCTCGCTCATTCAAGGCCTGAGCGTGACGCGAGCTTCGTTGATGAGGCCCACGAGGCGATGGCGGTCGGCGTCGATGGAGGACAGCTCCTGCCTCAAGGATGGGCTGAAACGTAGTGCCATCCACCGCGAGACTGTGGGCTGAATCATCCACCAGATTGACACTGACAGGAGAAGAGACAGAAGGGCTGCCCCCGAAAGTGCGCTCATCTGCAGTGGACTTATCCAGAAGATTCGTCCTGCAGCGAGGAGGAGCAAAACCAAGGGGCCGATGCGCACGTACACGCGAGATGCTTCGTCGAGTCGCTGCTCCCGTTGGTCATCAAGCTCTTTGACGAGCCTCGCGATGTGCAGGATGTCGGTTGGACTGTCCAACTCTGCGATGTGGAGAGGCTCGGCGCTCATGACAAGGTCTCGACAAAGCGCCGCGTGAGCAGCCGTCGGTCTTGCTCGTTGCGCAGCGCCACAGGCACGTTCTCATCGGCCAGCACATAGTCTTCGGACCAGGCAACGGCGGGTACAGTGCAGATGTGGATGTTCTGGCTCCCCATTCTGCCCTCCAGCTCGCGGTGCGTCTCGGCGAAGGGGCCGACGCCCGACTTGTCGTAGCGCTGGTACACAGTCTCCAGATCTGGCCACCAAAGGTCAGCCTTGTTGACGGCGATCACCAGGCGAAGATGAGTCTGGTTCTTGGCGATTCGAAGCTGCTCGACGAGGCTCTGCAGCTCGCGAAGCTTTTCGGCGCGGTTCTGTTTGCGCACATCGGCCAGCGTCAACCCGCTGCGGACCGCGCTTTGACGCACGGCTTCATCGCGGAGGGTTGCGAGGCCGTCGCAGACCACGAAGACGACAACGCGCAACCGAGGGTTGGTAATGATGGCGGCGCGGAGCGCGTCCTCACGGGTGCGATGGTGATCGCCGGGGATCACCGTGATCGCCCGCGCGCCGTCGAGGGTGGTGACCGCGGCCTCCGGCCGGATCGAGGTGGGCGGCAAGGCGTAGCTGGCCTGCGCCGAAGCGCCGCGAAGGTTGTCGAGCAGGGTGGTTTTTCCAACCCCCTTGGCCCCGAGGATGACGATGTCGTGCTCGCTCCCGAGGCGCAGCATCAGGACGCGCCAGGCCTCGGCCAGCCAGTCCTGCCTGCGTACGAGCTCGACCGCAGTGGCGGTCGCCTTGATCAGGGAGCCCCAGGGGACCTGGGTTGCGAGGGTGGTGGGGTCGACCATGGAGGGGTCCTATCGCAGCCCTGGTCCGATCGGCATGGCAAGAGCGGGCTCAGTGGGTGGCGGGGGGGCTCGGTCGGGCAGCGGTGCCGGCCAGGGGCTCGGTGCGGTTGGGGCCGGCGGGGCCCAACTCCGGCCAGGTCGGCCCCGCGGACAGGGGCTCCTGGCCGAGGGGCCAGCCGTCGACGGACTGGGGGAGGACCCAGCGCAGGTTGGTTCGCAGGACGACGCTGGTGATGCGCTCCTCGGGCCGCGGGTCGAGGGTGGGGCGGCTGCGGCTCAGCACCAGGGCGAAGGGGCCCATCTCCGGGGGGCGCAGCTCCACGCCGTAGCGGAGGCGGTCGGGGATGGCGCTTCGATCGCCGCCGACGGCCTCGCCCAGCAGCGACACATCGGGGTGGACGCGCTGGCGCGCCGCGGCCGACCAGGCGGCGGTGAGCGGCGGGGCCTGGGGCGGGCGCGGGCCGAGGGTCGGTCTCGCGAAGAGGTCGATCCGCAGCACATCCAGCGCCAGGTGGGTGCTTTGGAGCGTGGTGACCGTGGCCGGCGCGAAGCGCAGGGGCTCCCCGGCGCCGCTGGCCAGGGTCTGGTTGGGGAGGAAGCGCAGGCGGGTGCCCAGTCGAAAGGTGGGCGGCGGCGGGCCCAGGGGCACCGTGGCCGGGCGCCGCGTCACCGTCTTTGCGACGGGCTCATCGTCGTCCAAGATGCGCACCTCGCCGGGCTCCAAGGGGGTGTCGACCTCCCAGCTCCAGCCGTCGGCGCCGCCCTTGGCCATCACGCCGGGGCTCAGGGCGGTCTTGACGATCTTGCGGGCCAGTGCGGCCTCGGCGCTGCGGTTGAAGATCTCGCGCACGGTGGCCCGCCCGCCCATCGTGGCGCCCGACAGGGTGAGGGCCAGCACGCGCTGCTGATCTTCGGGGCTCAGGGCCATCGGCTCGGTGCCACCCACGACGAGGCGGTAGCGCACCTCCATCTGGGTGGCGGCGTCGCGAAAGAGGGGGCTGGCGGTGGGGCCGGCCATCAGGCCGCTCATGTTGCGCTGCCAGTCGGAGACCGGGCGATCGCGCACCACATGGAGGTTGAAGGCGAGCGGCGAGGCCGTGAGATCGACGGGCGCGGGAGGGCCCTCGGTGGCGCGGGCGGAGAGGGGCAGCCATGCCGCGAGGAGCCAGCGTGCTACCGGGGATGCATGTCGCCGCTCTGCCTGCTTGGCTCCCTGGCCGCCCTCGCCGCGCCGATGGACGACCCCACCGCCCGCCTCGCCGATCAGGCGCTGCGCGGCTCGCTGGGGATCACCGGGGCGCCGGGGCGCGATCCGCTCTCGCTGGCCTGGCGCTTGCATCAGGCCGCGGTCGCCGATGATCCGCTCTGGGGCGAGCTCCTCGGGGTTGAGCTTCGCGCCATTGGTGGTGCGCCTGCCAGCCTCGTCTCGCCGCGAGGGGGGCTCATCGCGGGCGGGCTGCCGGGGGAGGCCAACGCGGGCGACGACGAGGCGGGGGCCCTCTCGCTGCGCGCCGGCGCCGAGGTGGCGGGCTACCGCGGCCCCGTGTCGGTGCGCCTCGGCCCCACCTTGGGTCAGGAGCTCGAACCGCTCGGCAGCAGCCTCGCTTTCGAGGAGGCCTGGGTGGGGGTCCGCAGCCCGGGGCTGGGCGGCCAGCTCACGGCGGACTTCGGCCTGCGGCCCCGCTGGCGAGGCCCCGGTCGCTTCGGCGCCCTGCTGCTGAGCGAGCACGCCCGCCCCGCCCCCGCCGGCGGGCTCGGCTACCACAGCGATCCAGGGCGGCTGGGCGCGCTGTCGGCCGAGGCCACGGTGGGCTGGCTCGACGGCGAGCGGCGCGATGTGGCGCACCCGGGCTGGCTCTTCCTCGACCTGCGCTACCGCCCGCTGCCCTACCTGGAGATTGGCGCCGGGCGCAGCGCGCTCTTTGGCGGGGAGGGGCGGCCCGCCGTCAACATCGCCCAGCTCCTGATCCCCACCGAGCCCCACGTCTACGACGACCCCGACGCGCGCAGCCCCGACCAGAACGAGCTGGCGGCCTTGGATGCGCGGCTGTGGGTGCCCTGGGGGCGGTGGGTGGGCCATGACGAGGCGGGGCTGTCGCTGTGGTGGGAGTACGGCGCCGAGGATGTGATCGCCCAGGAGAGCCTCGGGATTCCTTACCCTTCGCTGGCTGGGGTCGCGAACCTGGGCGGGGCCGAGCTGGGTTGGGGGCCCTGGAGCCTCGTCGCCGAGCGGGCCGAGCTGCTGGACGACTACTTTCGCTGGTACAGCGGCCATCGCATCTACCACCAGGGCTTTGTGCGCGAGGGGCGGGCGATGGGGCATCCGGCCGGCGGAGATGCGCAGCAGACCACGCTCCTCGCCGGGTACCAGGGCGAGCAGTGGGGGCTCGACCTCTGGGGCCAGTCCCGCCGGCGGGTGGGGGTGGTCGAGGCCGAGGGGGAGCGCCTTTGGGCTCTGGCCACCGACGAGACCCGCCAGAGCCTCGGTCTGCGGGCCAGCCACCGGACGGCGGGCGCGCGGCGCTGGTGGCAGGCCAGCCTGGAGGTGGCCCGGGTCGAGGGGCTCGACTTTGTGCCGGGAACCGAGGGCACCCTGCTGCGTGCTTCGGTCGGGCTGCGCTGAAAAGATGCGCCAAGGCGGCGCTCGACTTGGCGGGGCCGCGCGCCTCTGCTAACGGGGCGACCCATCGGAGTTGGCTGTGGTCAAGAAGATCTGGTTTGGCGTCGCGGGCGGGCTGATGGCCGGCACCGTCGTGGGCCTCTGCGAGGCCCTGTTCGTGCTGACGGCATCGAGCACCGGGGAGTACCGGGCCCTCGTCTACGCCGCCGTGCTCTACGCCGTGATCGGCGGGGGCATGGGCGTGGGGCTGGGGATCGGCCTCGCCCTGCTGGGTCGGCTCTGGAAGGGGCTCAGCGACGCGATGGCCTGGTCGCTCGGCTTCCTCGGCGTGATGCTGCCGCTGGGCCTCGTCATCAGCCGCTACATCGTCAACAAGGCGGTCTACCAGGAGCAGGGCGTGCCGCTCCTGGGCATGCTGGCGATCCTCGGCGCCTTCGGCCTCATCGCCGGGCTGGTGCTCTGGTTGGGGCCAATCTTCCTCACCCGCACGCCGCTGCAGATCATGCTGCAGCCCAAGGGCACCTTCGCGGCCTGGGCCTCGATGGCGGGCCTGGCAGGCCTCTTCTCGGCGGCCCCCTCCTCGGGGCCGGGCGATGGCGTGGTGGCCCCCGACAAGAGCGCGACGCCCCCCGAAGGCCCCAATGTGGTGCTGATCGTCGTCGACACGCTGCGGGCCGATCACCTCGGCGTGCTCGGCGGGCCCGAGGGCATCAGCCCCAACATCGACGCCTTCGCCAAGGACGGCGTGACCTTCGCCAACGCGATCACCCAGGCGAGCTGGACCCGCGCCTCCTTCGCCACGCTCTACACGAGCCGGCTGCCCAGCTCGCACAGCTGCATCACCAAGGTCTCGGCCCTGCCCGATGATGTGCTCACCGTGGCCGAGGTCATGAGCGAGCGGGGCTACGCCACCGGCGGGCTGCCCAACAACATCAACGTCACCCGCTCCTTCAATTTCCAGCAGGGCTTCGACTACTTCAGCTACCAGTCGCCCAGCTACTTCCTGTGGGGCTCGGAGAGCGTGGCGCAGCTCTCCATGTACAACCTGCTCAACAAGAAGCTGCGGTACATGGTGGGCGGCAAGTCCTACACCGTTCACGAGTACTACCAGCCCTCCGAGGTCGTGCTCGCCAACGCCAAGGAGTACATCGAGGCCAACACCGAGAAGGGCAACCGCTTCTTCCTGGTGGTGCACCTGATGGAGCCCCACGACCCCTACTTCGCGCACCCCTACAACGGGGAGGCAGTGGGCCGGGCCTGGTACCCGAACCCCAAGCCGGAGGAGGCCGATCGCCTCCGCGGCCTCTACCAGGGCGAGATCCGCTGGATGGATCAGCAGTTGGGTGACTTCTTCGGCTGGATGAAGACCGAAGGCCTCTACGACAAGAGCCTCGTGGTGATGACCGCCGACCATGGCGAGGAATTCTACGAGCACAAGGGCTGGTGGCACGGCGTCACGCTCTACGACGAGCAGATCCACGTGCCCCTCATCGTGAAGCTGCCCGAGCAGGAGCTGTCGGGCCTCGTGGTGCCCTACCAGGTGCGGCAGATGGACGTCTCGCCCACCGTGGCCGCCCTCGCCGGCGCCTCGCTCCCCGCGGAGTGGCAGGGCAAGGACCTCTTCGACGCCGACAGCCGCAAGGCGCTCAGCATCCTGCGTGGCGACATCATCATCGAGGCCCCGCCCGTCGATCCCGCCGCCCCGCCGGCTGATCCCGCTGCGCCGCCGGCGCCTGCCGTCGACCTCGCCAAGCTCGAGCGGCCCGCCGTCTCCGAGCAGAACTTCGAGGGCAACATCGTCTCGGCCTACCGCCAGGGCGGCTGGAAGTACATCCGCGCCAACGAGGGCAACCCCCGCGGCCTGCCCACCGAAGAGCTCTTCAACCTCGCGGGCGATCCCACCGAGCAGAAGAACCTCGTCGGCGAAGAGGTGGCCCGCCACGGCGAGATGACCGCCGGGCTGCAGTCCGCCGTCACCGATGCCGCCGCGGGCGCCGTGGGCCCCCAGGGCGAGGGCATGAGCTGCGAGGACTGCCAGCGGCTGATGTCGCTCGGCTACATGAGCGACTGCGCCGCCTTCTGCGCCGGGCAGTAGGCGTGGGCGGCGGGGCCCGGGTCCTGGTCGTCGGCCTCGACGGCGCCACCTGGGATCTCGCCGATCGCTTCGTTGACGAGGGGCAGATGCCGGTGCTGGCCGGCCTGCTCCGCCAGAGCTTGCGGGCGCCGCTCAACAGCACCACGCCGCCGATGACGCTGCCTTCGTGGTGCTCGATGTTGACCGGCTGCAACCCTGGCCGGCACGGCATCTTCGACTTCGTGATGAAGGAGGAGGGCGGCTTTGGCCTCGAGCTGGCCAACGCCACCCACCGTGGGGTGCCCACCCTGCACCGGGTCCTCTCCGATCGCGGCGCCCGGGTCGCCAGCCTCGCGGTGCCCACCACCTGGCCCCCCGATCCGGTGAACGGCGTGGTGATCTCCGGCTTTGACAGCCCCGTCTCCACCGGCATCGACGGCAGCTTCGTGCACCCGGCCGGCCTGCACGACAGCCTGCAGCGGCGCTTTGGCGACCTGCGCTTCGCCGATTTTCAAGAGAGCCACATCGGCCCCGGCTGGCATGACGACGCGCTCTCGGCGCTGCTGCGCGAGATCCCGCGCAAGGAGGACATCGCCCGCTACCTGCTCGGCCAGGAGCGCTGGGACCTCTTCATGGTGCTCTTTGGCGAGTCCGACACCGTCAGCCACCACTTCTGGATGTTCCACGACGAGCACAGCCCGCGACACCCAAAGAAGGTCGAGCCAAGGATGAGAAATGCGATTCGCAGCATTTACTCCCGCCTGGACCTCGCCCTCGGCCGGCTGATCGAGGCGGCCCGCCCCGATCTGCTGCTGATCTGCTCAGACCACGGCTTTGGCGGGGCCGGCGTGCATGTGCTGCACCTCAACCGCTTTTTGGAGTCGGCGGGCCTGCTGCGCTACCAGCGGCAGGTGCGGGTGGAGGGCCTGCGGGCGGGCTCAGCCTGGTTCGACCGGGCCAAGGCGGCGGCGGTGGCCCATGTGCCGGCGCACTTGCAGGGGCGCCTCTTTCGGGCCCTGCCGGCCGGCTGGTTGGGCCGTGCTGAGGGCGAGAGCCGCTACGCTGACCTCGACAAGGCCGCCACCCGCGCCTTCAGCGACGAGATGAACTACGCCGCCACCATCCATTTGCAGGGCGAGCCCGGTGCGCGCGCCGCCCTGGCCGCCGAGTTGGAGGCCCGGCTGCCCACCTGGGAGGTTGATGGCCAGCGGGTGGTCACCGCCGTTCACCGCCGCGAGGCGCTCTACGAGGGCCCCTTCGTCGGGCGCTCCCCCGATCTGGTGCTCGAGCTGGCCCTCCGCGAGGGCTACTCCTACACGCTGCTGCCCTCCGCCCGGGCCGCGGCGGGCCAGACCTTCCGCGTGCTCGATCCCCAGGAGCACGTCGGCGGCAAGGGCCTCGGCATGAATGGGAGCCACCGCCAGCACGGCGTGATGCTGCTGCAGGGGGCCGGCGTCCCGGCTGGAACCTGCGCCGCCGGGATGGCCGATCTGGCGCCGACGATTCTGGCCTGGATGGGCGAGGATGTGCCGGCGCACATGGATGGCCGGGTACTCCCCGCGCTGGGCCTGTCGGTCGGCCGCTCGCGCTCCGAGGCGGCCACCGGGCCCCGCCATGTGGCCAGCGCCGCCGAGCGCGGGGCCCTCCACGATCGCCTGGAGCGGCTGGGCTACCTGTGAGCGAGCTCTTCGAGAAGCCGCTGGACATCCTCCAGATCGCGGCCTTCCCCTTCCCGAGCCCCCAGGGCTCCCAGGTCTATGTGCGCGGGATGCTCCGCGCGCTGGGCCGGCGCGGCCACCGGGTGCGCCTGCTCTGCTATGCCCATGGCCAGGGCGAGATCGACCCCGAGTACGAGGTGATTCGCGCGCCGGCCGTCCGCGGCTACGACAACCTCCGCGCGGGGCCGGATCGGGTCAAGCCCTTCCTCGACCTCGCCCTGGTGGCGATGGCGGCGCGGCGGCCTGCGCAGATCGTCCATGCCCACAACTACGAGGCCCTGCTGGTGGCCCTCCTCGCCCGGCCGGGCCACCGGGCGCCGGTTGTCTACAGCGCCCACACCGCGCTCGGCGAAGAGCTGCCCACCTATGTGGAGGGGCGTCGCGCCCAGGCCGTGGCTGGCTGGTTGGGCGCCCGGCTCGATCGCCACCTGCCGCGGCGAGCCGAGCACAGCGTGGCCCTCTCCGAGCGCGCCCAGGCGCTGCTCTTCGACTGGGGCTGCGCCGAGGTGGCGCTTCTGCCGCCCGGCGTGGAGCCCGAAGACGTGGCGCCCTGCGCGCCCGCCGCCCTGCCGCCGGGCGACCCCTGGGTGATCTACACCGGCAACCCCGATCGCTATCAAGAGCTCGATGTGCTGCTGGCCGCGATGGCCCAGGTGCCCGAGGCCCGCCTGCTGCTGGTGAGCAGCAGCCCGCTGGATGCCTTCGCCGGCGCGCTGCCCGGCGATCGCCTCCGGTGCGTGACCACGCCGGACTTCGGCGAAGTGCGATCGCTGATCGCCGCGAGCGCCTTGGGGGCGATCCCCCGTGGAACCTGCGCCGGCTACCCGATCAAGCTGCTCAACCTCCTCGGGATGGGGCTCCCCACCGTGGTCTGCGAAGGGTCGCACCGCGATCTGCCGGGGGCCGTACAGGTGCCCAACCGCGATCCTGCGGCGATGGCGGCGGCGATTCGACGCCTCCTCGCCAACCCGGCCGAGCGGGCGGCCATGGGGGCGGCGGCGGCGGCCCATGTGCAGGCGCGCTGCACCTGGGCCGCCCAGGCGGCGCGGCTGGAGGCCCTCTACCGCACCCTTTTGTAAGAGCGGGTGCGCGCGGCGAAGCCTTGTGGCACTATGATGGGAGATCGGAATGCACACGGACGGGTGCGAGGACGCGCGATGATCCCAGGTCGGCTAAACTCTCTGGTTCTGACCCTCGCTTTGGCGATGGGCTGCAACACCAAGCCTCCGATCTTCGGGCCGGGCAGCGGCGGCGGAGAGGGTGGGGAGGGTGACGGCACCGTCGACACGGGGCCCAAGCCCGACACCGGCGACACCGGCGAGGAGCCCGAGGCGTCGAGCTTCGAAGATCCGGGTGACGTCGTGGGCTTCACCGACCAGACCGGCCGCGCCGACGTCGTCCTGGCCGACGCCAGCGGGGAGTCCAACGAGGGGCAGGAATTCTACTACGTGCTCGTCAATTCGGGCACCAGCGAGATCGGCTACGAGCTGTACTACGAAGACAGCGGCCCGATCGAGACCTCCGGCCGCAGCGTGCCCCCCAACCGCTCCCGGGCCCGCAGCAAGCCCCCGGTCAGCCCCCAACGGGCGATCCTCGAAGACGCCGTGCTGGCCGGTGATCTGCGCCGCCCGGCCCTGCCCGACGCCCCGCCACCGGCCTTTGAAGACGCCGATGTCGGCGTGGCCCGGTCGGAGTTCCGCGTGCGGTCCTCGTCCACCGAGGAGGGCACCTACTCGCGCGTCTACGCCAAGCTCTGGGCGGTCGGCGAGAAGGTCAACATCTGGGTCGACGTCGATGTGCCCATCGACTGGGACTACACCTGCGACGGCGCGGTCGACCTCGCCGATGGGCGCGGGGCCTATGGCTTCGACAACTGCGACCTGCAGAAGATCGCCGACATCGTCGACACCAACATCTTCCCGCACGTCACCAGCGTCTTTGGCGAGGTCTCGGACATCAACGAGGACGAGCGCGTCTCGGTCGTGATCACCCCGGTGCTCAACTACATGACCGCCGGGCTCGAAGACGAAGAAGACCGCGCCACCCTGGTTGGCTCCTACGCCGAGCCGGCGGTCGATCTCACCGACTACGACGCCGACACCAACCCGGGCAGCGACGAGCAAGAAGTCATCTACGTCTTCGCGCCCGACCCCTACGGCTTCTACAACCCCTTCGCGACCACCACCGTGGAGGAGTACACCAGCATGGGCCTCGCGGCGGAGATCGCCCGGGCCTTGTCGCGGTTGATCTCCTACAACATGCACATCCTCGAAGGCGGCACCGAGGACGACGAGGAGACCTGGCTGAGCGAGGGGCTCGGGGCCATGGCCGCCGACCTCTGCGGCTTCGGCGCGGTCTACTACGATGACGTCTGGGACTACCTCGACGCCCCGCACCTCGTCTCGCTCATCGACTCGGAGACCACCGGCGACATCAACTCTGGCTCCTGGGGCGCCCAGTACCTCTTCTTGCGCTGGCTCACCGACGTCTACGGGCCGGAGCTCCTGACCCAACTGATGGCCAGCGGCCTCACGGGCAAGACCAACGTGGAGAGCGCGCTCGGCGTCTTCGCCGACGAGTCGAGCTTCGACAAGGCCGTGGTGTTGTGGCACATCGCGATGCTCACCTCCGGCGTCACCAACGCCGCGGGCGAGCCGCTGGTGCCGATCGACCTCTTCCCGCCCTACCAGTCGCCCTCCTTCATCTCGGCGCCGGTCACCAATCCCACGAGCGGCGACTACTACGGCGCCAACGGGTACCAGACGGGCATCAACGTCGGCGGCGCCAACCTCTACTTTGAGGACGGCACCACCAGCACGCCGGTCGAGAACGAAGAGAACAGCGTGCTGCTCAGCCACACCGACCACGCCACGATGGTCGCGGGCTTTCCCTTCTACGGCTACGCCGCTGCCGACTATGGCGTCCATGTGGTGCGCTTGACGGGCATCCCCTACACCGGCGCCACCTTGATGATTCAGGGCAGCAGCGCCAACTACCTGGGCGCCGTCGTGCGCTGGAATGACCCCAGTCGCATCGACTGGGTCAAGGAGACCAGCTTCTCCTCGTCGGAGGCGGGCACCACCCCGCTGCCGGCCCTGGATGGAGTGGGAAGCACGGTCTACGGCATCGGAGAGGTCAAGGACTCCGTCACCACCGTGATCGTGGCGGCCGACGAGGACGACAACGCCGACGCCACGGTCTACGACACCGATCGTTGGCTCCTCGACCTCAGCGCCTACTCGCCCACCGACACGGTGACGGTGGCCATCCACCTCAACCGGCAGTTCACGTCGCTGAGCGGCGACATGGGCCTCGAGGACCCCTGGATCTCGGTGGTGCCGGCCTCCTGGCTGCCGAACCCGACCGTCTCCGGCACGCGCGCCTGCTCTGACGCCGAGGCCATCTCCTTTGGGTACCCCACCTCGGTGCTCGACTACCTCTACTACCAGATCTTCCTGTCCACGACGGCCTCCGAGGTGGCGGGCACCGAAGAAGAGGGCGCGGCCGAAGACACGGGTTTGGTCACCGAGGATGTCTTCGACCCTTGTGGCGTGCTCTCCGAGGCGCCCACCACCTGCGCCAACGACTGGGACCTCGACGGCGTCCTCGATGAGGTGGAGCCGCGGCCGGCCACCTTCGTGGAGCAGGTGCAGGTGATGCAGTGCACCCTGGCGGGCGGCGACATCACGGCCTTCACGCCTGCCAGCGACAAGATCATCGATCAGGACGAGCGCGACGACAACGAAGAGTCCTACTTTGACCGCACGCTCAACATCGGCGGCAAGAACGGCAGCTCGGGCGAAGAGGCCTTCCTGATGAAGGAGCTGCAGGGCGGCACGGACTACGTGATCGTCGTGGGCGCCACCGCGGGGCTCGGCACCTACGAGCTGCGGGTCACGCAGACCGAGTGAGCGCGCCGGGTTCGACGGCCGACGAGCGGCGGGAGTGGGTGATGAGCGTCGCCTCTCTCGCCGTTTCGTTCGTGTCGGTGGCCCTCTTCGGCTGCCTCACCTTTCGAGGGGTCTGGCCCTGGGAGGGGGAGGGCGCCTGGCCTTGGGCCCTGCAGCTCGCCGGCGGGGTGATGGGCATCCTCCTCGTTCATGAGCTTGGTCACTACATCGTCGCGCGCCGCCATGGGATCGACCGCTCGCCGCCCTACTTCATCCCGCTGCCCTTTGGCTTCGGCACGCTGGGCGCGATCATCCGTCTGCGAAGCCTGCCCACGTCGCGGTCGGGCCTGCTCGAAATGGCGGCCGCCGGTCCGCTGGCGGGCTTTGGCGCGGCAGCCTTGGTGATGGCGCTGGGCCTGCCGGGCACGGTGGAGAAGACCGTTGAGGCCGTGAAGGCCGATCCGGCGCTAATCGCCGCTGCGTCTCTGGGTCGAGAGCCTGTGACGGGGCCCCTCTCCTGGGTGTTGCCGACGATCGGTCCGGGCGAGGTCCCCCTCTCCATCCTGGCCAACCCCCTGCTCATGGATCTGCTCGGCGTTCTGATCAACGGCGCTGTGCCCTCCCGCTACGCCGAGTTGCACCCCCTGGCCCTCGCCGGCTGGCTGGGCTGCCACCTCACGGCGATGAACCTGCTTCCAGCCGGGCAACTCGATGGCGGCCACATCCTCAGCGCGTTGTGGCCCAAGGCGGCCGCTCGGTTCACGCGGCTGATGATCGGCCTGCTGCTGCTGGGTGGCTTCCTCTGGGGAGGCTGGTTCATCTGGGGCCTGCTCCTCGCCCGGACCGGAGCCGGCGACAGCCTCGTGGTGTCGGGTGAAGGGCGCGTCTCGGACCGGGCTCGCCTGCTGGCGGCCGCCTGTGTGGTCGCTCTGGGGCTCTGCTTGATGCCGGCGCCGATTCAAACCGAGGTTCTTCGCGTGGTGAGCCCATGATTCCCACCCTGCTCTTCCTTGGCTTCGCCGTCGCTGCCCCGTTTCGGGTGGAGGGCCCCTGGTCGCCCAGCGAGGCCGAGGCAAGCCGCGGCTGTGACGACGGCGCCGTGGTGGTGCGGGCCTTCGTCAGCGGCAAGGGTTGGGGCTGGATCTGCCGCAGCCCCACCCTCGAAGGGGAGGGCGAGGCCCAACGCTGGCAGCACCGGCTGAGCGGAGAGCGCGGCGCTGCCAGCCTCTTCGACGAGGGCAAGGCGGGCATCCGCCTGAGCGGGCCTCCCCCCGGCCCCGGCGATCTGGTCGGCGACACCGACAGCCCGGCCGTGGCTTCGGCCTACCGCCGCGGCCGTCGCACCCTCAAGAAGGCGGCCAAGACCTGGGGGTCTCAGGCGAAGAAGCCCGTCCCGCCCTCGCTGGAAGTGACCTACACCTGGTCTGCGGGCGCCGGCGCGACGCGCCCCCAGGCCCAAAAGACCGCCGGCGTGTCGCCCACCGCTGCCTGGGGCAACTGCGCTGAAAAGTCGTCGCCCACCTGCTTCTGGGGGCCGCCGCTCCTGCTGCTGGGGGAGGTGGCTGGCTCTTTCGGCCGCCGCGACCTGATCCTCCTGCCCGAGCGTCCGGGCGCGCCGACCCTCGATCGTCTCCAGGTCGCCGACCCGCCCCTGCGCGCCGGCCTGCGTGGGATCGGGCTGGGCGAGGAGGATCGCCTGCCGCACCGGGTCTGGTGGCTCGCCGATGGCGAGCGTCAGGAGTGGCGCTACGAGGAGTGGCGAGCCCTCGACAATGGCGCCCCGGTGCCCTTTCTCATCCAGCTGTGGGTCGAAGGCGAGCTGCGCGAGGAGATTCGAATCGAGGCGGTGAAGGGGAGCGGGGGAGGATCCTGAGCGTGGAAATGCAGGCGCTCTTCTTGACGCTCCATTGGGGCCCCGATAGTATGGGCGGGCCTGAGCCGATGGTAATCTGACGATGCGGTGTTCTTCGGAGCAACCCCGTCCGCCCCAACGGCCCATGCACTTCGTCAGGCTGCTGGCGTAGCTCAACTGGCAGAGCAGCGGTTTTGTAAACCGCAGGTTGCGGGTTCAAGTCCCACCGTCAGCTCTGTTTGGTCTGTGGAATTTCGCTGCTGCATCAGCAACAGCACAGTTGTGTTTTTTCGGGGAGTTGCCCGAGTGGCCAAAGGGAGCGGGCTGTAAACCCGCCAGCTTCACGCTTACGGTGGTTCGAATCCACCACTCCCCATTCTTCTTCAGTGCTCGCTTCGTGCGGGAATAGCTCAGTTGGTAGAGCATCAGCCTTCCAAGCTGAATGTCGCGGGTTCGAGACCCGTTTCCCGCTCCACTCCGCCCATGTAGCTCAGTTGGCAGAGCACGTCCTTGGTAAGGACGAGGTCACCGGTTCAAGTCCGGTCATGGGCTCCACTTTTACCGCTGCAGCATCGGCTCGTGGGGAAGCCGCCCGGTTGGCCCCGCTGGTGTTGCGTTCACCGGCATGTAACTGAGGCGGGATTCCCGCGAGAAGGTGGCGAACATGGCCAAGGAAAAGTTTGAGCGCAACAAGCCGCACGTCAACATCGGCACCATCGGTCACGTCGACCATGGCAAGACCACGCTGACCGCGGCCATCACGATGACCCTTGCTGCTGAAGGCAAGGCCAAGGTGATGCGGTAC
>Ga0164294_10000287_pt1 | contig 46912 bp, 41 predicted proteins | sample GEODES005metaG_FD_111479 | JGI IMG/M metagenome (GOLD analysis project Ga0164294, IMG submission 111479) | Oligotrophic lake water microbial communities from Sparkling Lake, Wisconsin, USA - GEODES005 metaG | ecosystem: Environmental > Aquatic > Freshwater > Lake | place: USA: Sparkling Lake... | reverse complement strand
CAGTTTGGACTTCATGTTGGGCTTCAGTATGGGCTTCAGGTTGGGCTTCAGGTTGGGCTTCAGGTTGGGCTTCAGGTTGGGCTTCAGGTTGGGCTTCAGGTTGGGCTTCAGGTTGGGCTTCAGGTTGGGCTTCAGACGTAATATTCATATAATGTGTAGGAAATGATGCAACCGGTAAAACATGGGACGGTATAGTACATTTAGAATTAATATGTGATCTAGATAATTTAGAATGTATTTTTGACATTATTATATATAATAAATATAAAAAAATTTATTTTGAAAAAACTAATATTAAAAATAATTAAATTTATATTTAAGAATATGCTGCCCAAATAGTACCATTGGAATAAAAGGTAGTACCAGCTGATGTTAATTGTTGTGACCCTGCGCTATTTGATAATTTAGTATATGAACCATCTGTAACACCATAAGCGACATTATATAATACGGTAGAATTTGCTTGTAAATTAAAATATCTACCTGCTGATTTTGGAGTAGCAACTCCAGTTGATGCTACATCAAAAATTTTGGTTTGTGCAGAACAATCACAAATTGATGTTGCCGCTAATTTAGTTAAAACTGCTGAACCATTAGTTTTATAACCGTTATTTGCAACAAGTGCATCACTTGTTGAACTAAAAATAACACCACTTAAATCTGTTAATCCAGTTGTTGATGACCATATAGTACCATTATATTTTCTAAGTATCTTAGTACCAGAAAATCCACCAGATGCATCAACTAAATAATCACCTGTTACTGCAGGAGTAGGCCATGTATTATTATCACTAGCAGTCTTGACAGCTGCAGTAATAAAAATACAATTTTCGGATACATCAGTTGTTGGAATAGTAGCTGCAACTGATGTACTGTTATTACGAACAAGATTTGCTTGAGTAACTTGTGAATTTACTTGATTCTTGAGTATTTGTGATTGAAAATAAATAGCATTAAATTGAACCATTTATATAATATTATATTATAATAAAATAATTATTATACTTACTTAAAAATGTATTAATATTTTTTATATATTTTTTAAGAATGAACGCAATTGGTATAGATCTTGGGACAACATATTCATGTGTTGGATTTTATAAAAATGGTGGTGTTGAAATTATTTCGAATGAACACGGCAATAGAACAATCCCATCATATGTTTCTTTTACAGATGATACGAGATATGTAGGGGAGGATGCAAAAAATATGTCGAGTCAAAATCCTAAAAATACAATTTATGATGCGAAAAGACTAATAGGACGAAAATTTTCAGAGCCAATAGTTCAAGCAGATTGCAATGGATTTCCATTTAAAGTAACTTCAAATGAAAACGATGCACCATTAATTGAAGTTGAATATATGGGAGAGACAAAACAATTTTATCCCGAGCAAATATCCGCGATGATTTTAGAGAAAATTAAATTGCAAGCTGAAAAATATCTAGGCAATGTTGTTAATGATGCTGTAATCACTGTACCTGCATATTTTAATGATGCTCAACGTCAGGCTACAAAAGATGCAGGTAAAATTGCAGGACTGAATGTACTCAGAATAATTAATGAACCAACTGCAGCAGCAATCGCATATGGTTTACACGAGACACAAGAGAAGAATATTTTAGTTTACGATTTAGGTGGAGGAACATTAGATGTAACAATATTAACAATTGATGGAGGCGTATTTGAGGTTAAATCAACATCTGGTGATACACATCTTGGAGGTGAAGATTTTGATCTTGCATTACGCGATTATATTTTATTAACATATGCCGATAAAAAATTTCTCAAACTTAAATCAATTAAAGATGATGTTAAGAAATTAATTTGTAATGAATTTAAACTTATAAATTTCATGGATATATTAAAGAAAGAATTTTTAATTAATGATGAATTAGATGATAATGTTAAGAAATGTCTTGAAACTGTTCACCAATACCAGAGAATGAGACTTAATCATAAATTGATGAGAAAATTATTGACTCACTGTGAATTAGCCAAGAAAACTCTATCAAATAATACTATTGCTACAATTTCTATTGATAATTTCTATGATGGAGATGATTTATCATTACAAATTACTAGAGATAAATTTGATCAATTATGTGGGGAATATTTTAAAAAGGCATTAATTCCAATAACACAGGCATTAGCTGATGCAAAATTAATGGCTAAAGATATTAATGATGTTGTATTAATTGGTGGTTCAACAAGAATTCCAAAAGTTAGACAATTATTAGAAGAGCTATTTCCAGGTAAATTAAAAACAAATATTAATCCAGATGAAGCCGTTGCATATGGTGCGGCAGTACAAGCAGCAATTTTATCAAACAATGGAGATGCTACAACAGATGCTCTAGTATTATTAGATGTTACACCATTAAGTTTAGGGATTGAAACAGCTGGTGGTGTGATGTCTGTAATGATTAAAAGAAATACAACAATACCAGCAAAAGTTGAACAAATATTTTCAACATATTCTGATAATCAACCAGGAGTAACAGTAAAAATATTTGAAGGTGAACGATCAATAACTAAATATTGTAATCTTCTTGGAACATTTGAATTAACAGGTATACCACCTGCTCCAAAAGGGGTACCTCGGATTAAAGTATCATTTACAGTTGATGAAAATGGTATAATGAATGTTGAAGCAATAGAAGAATCGACCGCAAACAAAAACAGAATTATAATTGAAAATAAAAAAGGTAGATTAAATGATTTAGATATTGATAATATGATAAAAGAAGCAGAAAAATTTAGTGAAAATGATAAAGAAGTCAAAGAAACAGTTGAGGCAAAAAATCATTTAGAAACATATTTATCTTCTATTAAAAGAACTATCGAAAATGTAGACTTCAAAACAAAATTAGATCAAACCTTCGGTGAAGAAAAATTTGCTGAGATATATACAAAAATTATTGATATAGAAGAGAAACTTGAATCGTCTGAGAATAAAAAAACAGAATTAGAAATAATGTATAAAGATTTTGAATCATATGTTTTACCTATTATAAAAGATGTTCTCTAAATTTATTTTAATTTCTTTTTTAATTTATTAATAATATAAATGTCAACAGTTTTAGTTACATCTTATAATAGATTTACTATAGATTTATCAACTGCATATTCAAGTTATCCTACATATACATTATCAAATAGTAATACTGCATCAGTATATTGTCATTTAAGTTTATTATTATCAACAAATGATGCAAATGCAAGCATTACTATTACAATTGATTATTACAATGGCAATTCAATTGATCATACAGATACATATATTTTAAATACATTAAATAAAGAATTTGATAAAATAATTAGATTATATACAGATAAAGCTATAATATCATTTACATATGCATCAGTTACAGGAAAAGTATTTGGTATTATAACAAAAAATACAGAAAAAGATCAACAAAATTTAGAATTTTTAAATAAAAGTTCATCAGGTAATCCCGATACCATACAACAAATTAATCAACCAACTTTATATGATGCATTTGGTAGATTAAAAGTTTCCAATCCATTTACTATATTTGATTCATTTAATAGATATACAATATCTGATAAATTTTCAACATATATGGATGTTTCAAGTTCATTAACATTAAATGCAGATTCATCATTAAGTTTAACATGTGGTAATTATGCAACATCGGTTGTTGTTAGAGAATCAAAAACAGTATTTACTTATCAACCTGGAAAATCATTGTTAATATTAACTACTTTTACAATGAATACCCCACAATCCAATTTAATACAACGTGTAGGATATTTTAGTCCAAATGATGGATTATTCTTAGAAGCATCGGGAACAACAATAAATTTTGTTAAGCGTGCTCAGGGAATAGATACAAAAGTATCTCAATCAAATTGGAATGGTTCAAAATTATTAGGTGAATCACCAGATCTAATTACTCTTGATATATCTAAATCACAAATTTTATGGATTGATATTGAATGGTTAGGTGTAGGTTCTGTTAGATGTGGATTTATTATCAATGGTAAATTCTATGTGTCACATACCTTTCATCATGCTAATATCATAACGGGTACATATATGACCACAGCGTGTTTGCCAATAAGATATGAAATTAAAAATACTTCAAACTCAACTGGTGGTACATTAAAACAAATTTGTTCTTCAGTTATAAGTGAAGGTGGCTATGATGCTGTAAGTATTGTAAGACATATTGGAACAGATAATTTTACAAAAACACTTTCAATAAATAATATTTTTATTCCATTTGTATCAATAAAATTAAGATCTGATCGTTTAGATGCAAATGTATTATTATCACAATTATCAATTGGTAATACTGTGGCAAATGTATTATTACAATATAAAATTTTATTAAATGCTACTTTAACAGGTGCAAACTTTGTTAATTATGATTCATCATCAAATGTCATGTATGATATATCTGCAACTGCAGTAAGTGGTGGAAATTTAATGAACAGCGGATATTTTAATCAAAATAATACTATTGAGCTAGCCTCAATTAAAGATTTTAATTTACAATTGGGTAAATCATTAACATCATATAATACATATACGTCCGATATTGTTACTGTTGCTATTTCATGTGTTTCTGGTAATAATCCAGCTGTTGGATGTTTAATAGGCTGGTTTGAACCTATATCAAGATAATCTATTAGAATTTACAAGAGCAATTAAAAAAGATAATAATTGTGTATCGGTATCCATATATTTAGATAATTCATACATATATTCAGATATAATTTTTAATAATTTTATCTTTTGTACATCAGTAAAATCATTACAAATATTTAATTTTAAAACTGAAAATGAATTATTAATAATATCAATACCAGTAAATCCCTTCGATTTTAATTCATCACATTTTATTATAGCATTATTTAATTGTTTTGAAATACAAAATTGTAGTATACTTTTAATTAATAATGGAGGTGGCTTATCACATGCCAATGCAACCGAATCAAATGTTACTTCATAACATCTATCAACAGTTAATTGAAGTATATTTATAGCATTACGCATATCGCCATTAGAAATTACAGCTAATTGTTCAATACCATCTTTTTTATATTTTACATTTTCCATAATACAAATTTCAGTTAATCTTGCTTTAATAAATTTTTCATCTAATCTAACATAACGAACAATCTTACATCGAGATTGGATTGATTCAATTAATTTTGATGAAATATTACAAGTAAAAACAAATCTACATGTTTTACTATAACGATCAATTAAGGAAGAAATAATTGGTAATGTTTTATCACCCATATTATCTGCTTCATCAAATATAATTAATTTATATTTGCAATAAGGTGATTTAGTATCATCTTTATAAGATAATAGAAAATTACAAAATGGAATAATAATATTATTGATTGGCTGAATACCCCTGTCATCTGATGCATTTAACTCAAGTACTGCTTCATTTACATATGGTCCATATAATTCTCTAATCAAACATAGGAGTGTAGTTGTCTTTCCAATACCTGGTGTTCCGGTTAAAATCATATTTGGAATTTCTTTTGTTTTAACAATATTTTTTATCTCACTTAAAATAGATGGGTCGACGTACATATCATCTATTTTTTTAGGTCGATATTTTTCAATCCAAGGTATTTTTACTTGATTTTTTATCATTAATTCTATGAATATATTAAATAAATTATTTAGTATTTAATATATTTGGATTCAATTTTTATTTATTAGAGTAATAAATAAAAATTTTATATATTTAGATTCAATTTTTATTTATTAGAGTAATAAATAAAAATTTTATATATTTAGATTCAATTTTTATTTATTGGAGTAATAAATAAAAATTTTATATATTTGGATTCAATTTTTATTTATTGGAGTAATAAATAAAAATTTTATATATTTGGATTCAATTTTTATTTATTAGAGTAATAAATTAAAATAATCTTTTTTTAAATTTTTCACTTAATTTAACAGGAATTGAATATTTTTTAGTAGATTTTTCTGTTGCATTTAAACAATCTAATATATTAGTAGATTCAGCAGCATCAGTTTCATTATTTTCTCCTTTATCAAAATCTACTAAATCAACATTTAATATATCTTCCAATTTATCATTATTTTTTTTATCAAAATCACTATCGGTAAAATCATCGTCTGCTATATAATAATCTTCTATATCAAATTTAGATTGTTTATAAAATTGTTTTCTTTGTTTAGTATGATTAATAAATGCGGATAAATGATCAGAAAAATCAACAATTAATGGTTTTAAATCACCATCAGTTAGAATTTTTCTCATAACTCTACCAACTGACTGAATCACATCTTTTTGTGAAGTTGCTAATACAACAGTATTTAATCTTTCAATATCCAAACCTTCTTTTGCCATTGCATATGTCGCAAAAAATATATCTCCTGATTGTTCTGCTTCTTCACGTTCTTTTTTTTTCAATGCACCAATATAATATCTCACTTTAATCTCATTTGGCATTAATTTTCCAGAAGCAACATCGGCTTCAATTAATTTTTCTAATCCTTGTTTCATCTCATCTAAATGAGATATTCTTTCTGACAAAACAATTATCTTTCTGTCAGGATCTTTTCTTATTTCATTTATAAGTGAAATTAAATGTTGTGTTCTTTGTTTCAGTTCAACTAAATTAGACATCATTTTAATTACATTTGGTTTTCCAGCTTGTTTACCCCAAGTAAATATTTTTTCAGCAAAATTTTTTTGACTTGATTTATAATGAAAAACTTTAACAATTACTTGATCATTTACCTTAACCGCTTCCTTATATATAATTGGGCCTAAATACCAATGCATAACTTTAATTAAACCATCACCTCTATATGGTGTAGCAGACAATGCTAATTTATATTTGGTATTAATTTTTTTAAGAGAATTTGAAAATACTTTAGATGCACAATGATGAGCCTCATCGTATATGACAAAGGAGAAATCTTTAAATGTATCATCGTCATAATCTTTCATTGAAATTGACTGAATCATACCAATAACAAAATCAACACCCGATACATCAATAGTTTTGCCGCGAATAGTTCCAATTTTTCCATTTGTAAATTTTTTTAATACTGATGTCCATTGATCCAAAAGAAAACTTTTATGAACTATAATTAGTGTTTTAACTTTTAATTGACATGCTACATATATAGCCATTAGAGTTTTACCACGTCCACATGGTACTGATAATGCGCCTCCCCATTTTTCTTTTAATGTATCTATTAATAAATTAGTAATTGGAACTTGATAATCTCTTAACTTACCTAGAAATTCAACATTTATTGGTGTTTCGATTAATTTATTCTCAACTGATCCATACTTTTCAATACCCCAAAATGTTGGCACACATAAATATTTTTTAGTATTAATATATAATTTATATTCAGATGTATCATTATCTTCGAAACCTAAATCAAATATTTTTGGTTTAACAGTTAGTTCATCTTTAATTTGTTTAATTATAACATCAGAATAATCTTCTTTTTTAATATAATAACCATGTGTACTAATATGAGATCCCTTTATCATTTATTTATAATATATATATAAATAATTTTTAATATATATAGTTTTTATTTAATATAAAAAAATCAAATTTTAATCTTTTCAAATTTTTAATAATTAAAAATAAATTATTAAAAATAAATAAAAAATATAGATATTATAATATAACAATGGAATCAATTACTTCAACTGCATCAGCAGTATATAACAAGAGTAAAAAAACTTTAACAAATGAATATGTTTTAGCTACATTAGCAGTATTAGCTGTTACATATGTTGGTGGATTAGCTCCTAAATTACCTACAAACGTAATGCATGCTATGGATAATATTGTAGTAAAAGGTGTAATGTTTTTTTTAATTGCTTTAGCCGTATCAAGAAATGTAATAGTATCTATTATAGTTGCTTTAGTAGTTTTAGCAGTAATATTAGCTGTTCAAGTATATCTTAAAGATGATACAACAAATAGTCCAGTAACTGAACATTTACAAGTAAATAACCGTTTACAAAATGGTCCAATTAATAATGTAAACCCATATAGTAATCCAGCTCCAGTTATGATTGATAATAATGATGAATTACAAGAAACACAACCATTAGGTAAAGATTGGGCAACACAAGATACAACTTTTCCAGAAGGCTGGAATAATGATTGGGATGAATATGAACAACCAGCTCAATATAATATGAATGTTTCTGAATCTGCATCACACAATGATGGTTCTTGTGTATCTAATAACTACGTTAGTGCAGCAATGAATGGTGTATTATTAGCGCAATCATCGCAATCATCGCAATCATCTGGGACTGAACATTTTACTGAACATTTAGAATCTAATAGTCCAGTAATTAAAAAAGGCGTATATCCAAGAATTAAACATGAAGAACATAATAAAAAATAGATTTATAAATAAATACGTGTAATTTTTATATGTCCTTGAAGTTTAGGTGTAATAAGTGTTTCTGTCCGATTACCATGACATTTTATCATTAACAACATATAATTTTTTTTTGTCATCATATCCTTTAATCGGTTTGGAAAAATATAAAAAAGATAAAGGATAATAATATTAACAATAAAAATTTCTTTTTTTACTTTTTAAATTATCCTTTATCCTTTAACCGGTTTAGAAAAACAAAAAAAAGATAAAGGAGTGTTAAATAAGTTTGATGTTAAAACACCAATAAACCATTTAACGGATATGGCTATCAAACGATTTGGAAAAAAATAAATTGTTATTGAAACACCAAAAACCTATTTAACGGATAAATATTATTTTATATAATAAATAATAATGAAAGAAAATAAAATAATCCAATTTTTAGATATATCAAATAATCCTACAACAATTGATAAAGCAAAATCTGTTAAACTTGAATTGCTAGGGAGAGCTGGAGGTGAATATTTTGTAATTTCAATTGAATCATTAGAAAAAGTTTTACGTCATGAATGGTATTTAGATAAAGCAGGTTATCCGAAATCATATAGAGCTAGAGGTCATTGTTTACATCGTTATTTATTGGGTAAACAACCAGAAGGTTTAGTAATTGATCATATAAATAGAGATAAAAAAGATAATCGTTTAGAGAATTTAAGAATAATAACGGCTAAAGAAAATTCATACAATAGATCAAAAAGTTGTTCAAGTAACAATTTATATAAGGGTGTTCAAAAAAGAGGTGAAAAATATGTAGCAATAATATGTAAAGATGGTAAACGTCATGAAATAGGAGGTTTTAAAACAGAAGAAGATGCAGCAAAAGTTTATGACATGATGGCTGAAAATTTATTTGGTAATTTTGCTGGAAAAAATTTTAATTAATAAATTTTAATTAATAAATATTAATATATGAACTATATTAAAAAATTAATATTTTTATTTGTATTTATATTAATAATATTATTGTCATTCTTAATTTATAATAATAACAGAATAATAGAAAATTATACACCAAAATCATATCCCAATGCTATTAATATAACATTATGTCAAGAAGAGAATATGAATGAAATAATTAGTAATTCCGTTATTAATTCAATTAGTGATCCAATAATTGCTGATTTTGAACAAATTAATCCGGAAGAATTAAAAAATTTTAATAAAGATTTTGATTTAAATTTACTAAAGGAAATAAAAAATAATATAAAAACTATAAATTTTTATGAATCACAAGAATTAAAATCATTACCAAGAATTAAAACATATATTGAAGATCCATTTTATAAAGCACATAATCTTGAAAATATAGATCAGCATGAATTAGTAACATCAGATTATAGTATTATTAATAATATTAAATTAGAAGAAAATCAAGCATATGTTCCAAGAAATCATACTTTTCATATGTAATTTTAACTTTAATCTTTTTTATTTTTTAAATTTATAATATAATGTCTGAAATAGATGATTTTAAAAATGTATATAAAAAATATTGTAAAAAATATACATATACACCATTTTCTTTACCAGCAGTAGATAGAATTGTTGTATTCGGTGATATTCATGGAGATTATAAAATGGCAGTCAAATTATTGTTGATGAGTGGTGTGGCTGAAATTGTGAGTGAGAAAGATGATCCTTCGAGTTTAATTGAAGATGAAATAAATAACACCGATCATTTATTAAGAAAAATATATCATGAAAATAAAAGAATCTTATCATCAAAGTTATATAAAATGAAATGGATTGGTGGCAAAACTCATGTTGTTCAGGTTGGTGATCAGATTGATCGTTGTAGAATTTATGGTAATTTATCATGCGACCTGCCTGAAACAACATTGGGAGATGAAAATTGCGATTATAAAATTATGCAATTATTTACTGATTTACATGAACAAGCTATTAAAAAAGGTGGGGCAGTGATTTCATTATTAGGAAATCATGAGATCAAGAATTCACTTGGTAGTTTAGTTTATGTTAGTGTTAAAGGTATACAGGGTTTTAATTCATATGTTGATCCAGAAAATTCAGATGTAAAATTTAATGATGGATTTGCAGCTAGAAAATATGCATTTGAACCAGGTCATGAGATTGGTAATTTTATGGGTTGTACAAGAACACCTGCAGTTGTTATTGGATCAAATTTATTTGCACATGCTGGAATTGTTTCAGGTATGTTAAAAGATATCTCAGATGAAGAAGATAAATTAGATAATAAAATTTATGGATTAAATTATGATAATTTATTCCTAAATAAAAAGATATTTAAATTTAGAACACGTGATGATTTTGAACATGTTAATATTATAATAAAAAAATGGTTATTAAATTTAATCGATGAAACGAATGTTGATGATTTAATTAATATAACAGAACCAGATAAATCTATGTTTTGGAATAGAATTTTAGGTTCTTTCAAACCAGATATTAGTAAAAAAAAATGTTTTAAACATATTGATCGTGTATTAAAACTGTTTAAAATAAATAATATCATAGTAGGTCATACACCTCAATCAATGCAATTAGGATTAAATATTAATGGTGCATGTGATAATCATGTATGGCGTGTAGATACAGGTAGTTCTGCTGCATTTGATAGATATGATAAAATTTTTATGAGAAATGGAAATTTATTAGAAACAAGAAAATTACAATATTTAATAATAGAAAATGATAAAGATTTCAAATTATGTTATGAAGATAAATGTGAAAATCTTAATTAAAAATAAATTTATGCTTTGCCAGCTTTTTTGGCAGCACGTTTAGCTTCCATCTCTTTAACAACAGCAGCTAGTTTTTTAGCAAAACCGGATTTATCCGACATATATGCTGAAACAGTTTTAGATACTTGTAAATCATTTTCTTTGTACATTCTAGAAACTAAAGTGGTTAAAGGAATACCATCTTTAACAGATGAATCATCTGCTTTAATCTTTGATTTAATTTCTAATACATCTTTCATAAATTTAGGCATCTCTCTCTTCATTTTTCTGGACCCTTTTTTTGATTTTTTTTTACCCCCTTCTAATTCAAGTAATTTACGGGAACTCTTCTTGCTGGACCCTTTTTTGGATTTTTTTTTACCCCCTTCTAATTCAAGTAATTTACGGGAACTCTTCTTGCTGGATCCTTTCTTGGATTTCTTTTTACCACCTTCTAATTCAAGTAATTTACGGGAACTCTTCTTGCTGGATCCTTTCTTGGATTTCTTTTTACCACCTTCTAATTCAAGTAATTTACGGGAACTCTTCTTGCTGGACCCTTTTTTGGATGCAGCCTTGCGGCGTTTACCACCAGATACATTTTTTAATGATTTTACTTGTAAAACAGCATCTAAACTAGCTTGAGCAGCATGAGCAGCATTTTCAGTAGGCTCTGACATTTAATATATTATTATTATATATTATTAATTTTTTTAGAATAATAAAAAAATTAATATTTAATCAAATGAAATATTTAATCAAATGAAATATTTAATCAAATGAAATATTTAATAAGCTTTTCCACCTTTCTTAGATCCCTTCTTGGAAGCTTTTTTGCTACCTCTACGTTTGCCACCTTCCATAGCTTTACGAGAACCTTTCTTGGATCCCTTCTTGGAAGCTTTCTTGCTACCTCTACGTTTGCCACCTTCCATGGCTTTACGAGAACCTTTCTTGGATCCCTTTTTGGAGGATTTCTTGCTACCTCTACGTTTACCACCTTTCTTTGGGTTGGGATTCTGTATTATTTCACTTTCTTTACTAACATAATTTTCAACTTCATCATTTTCAGGTTTTACTGCTGCAGACATTTATAATAATATATATAAATATATTTTTATTTTTTTTAATAAAAAAATGATTTTAATTAAATCTATATTTTAATTCTAAATTGAATCAAAGAATAAACGCATTCTATAATTAAAAATGGGAGTACCTGGGTTTTTTGCATGGTTATTAAAATACAAAAATAATATTATTATAGAGAAAATTGATGTAAAAGTTGATTGTCTATATTTTGATGCGAATTGCTTATTTCATCCAAAATGTTTCGAAATGTTAAAATTACATTGGAATGAATCAAATATTAATCGACTTGAAAACAAAATGATATTACATATTATTGAATATATTCAATTTATAATTGATTATGTAAAACCAGTCAAATCAATATTTATCGCAGTTGATGGTGTGGCACCAATCGCAAAAATTGATCAACAAAGAAAACGACGCTATAAGTCATATCATGAAAATTTATACCGTAATCAATTAATGGATAAATATAATATTCCGCATAATGATTCATGGTCTAATGTTGTAATTACACCCGGAACAGAATTTATGCAAAAGTTAGATAAAAAAATTACAGAATTTGTTAATAAATTAAGAAATCAAAATAATCCGCTAAAGATTAATTATTCATCATATAAAGAAGAAGGAGAAGGAGAACATAAAATTTATAAATTTATGAAAGAAACTTATCAAGATAAAATGAATCTTGTACATGTTATATATGGGTTGGATGCAGATTTAATATTCCTATCATTATCTTCTCAATATTCATCAATATTTTTATTGAGAGAAACAGAAGATCTCAAAAGTGTTTCCACAAATAAAACGAAATTTTGTTACGTAAATATTGATGAAGTAAGAAAAACAATTAATCAATTAATAAAATCAAAAATAGAAAATGAAAATGTAATTACAGATTATGTAAAAGATTTTATATTTGTATGTTTTTTTCTTGGTAATGATTTTATTCCACATTTTCCATCAATTGATATTAAACGTGATGGAATGGATATTCTTATTAATTCATATTTAGATACTATATTTTATACCAATGAACCGATTATTAATGAAGAAAATAATATAAATATACAATCATTTAAAGTTTTTATTCATGTTTTAGCCACATACGAAGAACAATTTTTGAAAGAAAGATTACTTGAATTTTTGAAAAGAGAAGAACGAATGAAATGTCAATCGTCAAATAATTTTGATAAAGAAATTTTTGAATATGAAAATTTAAAGAAAATAGATAAAAAAGATCCATTTGATTATTTTAATAATCAAATACCATTTGATGTGAATAGATTCAAATATTATTCTCATCATTTTAATATAACATCAAATCAAAATGAATATATTGATGTGATATGTGAATCATTATTAGAAATTATTTCATGGGTAATAAAATATTATTTTGAAGGATGTACAAATTGGAGAATTAAATATGAATTTAATCATGCACCATTTATAACAGATCTAAATAATTATATTAATAAAGATATTTTTATTGAAAAATTTAATTCAATGCAATCTAATATAAAGCAAAATAAATTACCATTTACAATTAATCAACAATTAATATCAGTAATACCTGTACAATATAAAAATAAATTGCCATCAAACTTACACAAATATTATGGTATGATGGAATTAATAGAAATGTTACCAATAAATTTTGATATGGATTATCATTATAAAAGTAGATTATATTTATGTGATCCAATATTACCATATTTAAACCAAGATAAAATTAGAGAACTTGTTAAATAAATTTAACAATTAGAGAACTTGTTAAATAAATTTAACAATTAGAGAACTTGTTAAATAAATTTAACAATTAGAGAACTTGTTAAATAAAATTTAATAAAATGTGTTAAATTAATAATTATTTAATTAATTTATAATATATATTTTTTATATGAGTTCAAAAAGTTCACTTAGATCATCTGATCATAATAAAAATCAAGAAAACATAGATAAAGATTCTATTCCTATGAGAATAGAATTTATAAAATCATTATTAGATGGAAAAGAATTAAATTCATTAGTAAATTTTGATGAAACTGCAACAGAATATTATATTGGAGGTAATGATGACGATGAATCGGGTGATTCACATGACACAAGAATTATATTAAGAAAAAGATTATTAGATTTTAAAAAGATTATTGGTCAAATAGGTGGTAAATTAAAATATATTAAAAGTGGAACAACTGGACATACATTTAAAGGTATAGTTGAAAAACCAGATGGGAATTTTGAATATGCTATTAAAGTTGTTGCATATCCAAAAAAAGAAAGATATGGAAGTATTAATGATACGAGGCGTCCAGAAAATGCTGAATTAATGATGATAAAATTATTATCATATTTTGTGGTTAATAAACAAACACCGCATTTAGTTATACCATTTGGTACATTTAATACATCAATAGATCATTTTATAAATCTTGTAAAAACAGATAAAATTGATGATAAAAATGAACGTTATAAAGAATTTATTGATAGATATAAAGCTGGTGAATTTAGTTCAACAGTTTCAATATTAATTAGTGAATGGGCTAATCGTGGTGATTTATTGGATTTTTTGCGTAATCATTATAAAACATTAACACCAATTCATTGGAAAGTAATTTTATTTCAAATTATATCAACATTAGCTATTATCCAATCTAAATATCCGGCTTTCAGACATAATGATATGAAAGCAAATAATATTTTAATTCATAAAATAGATATACCAAAAGAATTTCATAAATATACTGTAATGAGAAATAAATATCGTGTACCAAATATTGGATATCATATTAAATTATGGGATTTCGATTTTGCATGTATTCCAGGTGTAATTGATAATATTAAAGTTGAGGCTAAATGGACAAAAAAAATAAATGTTACACCTGAACAAAACAGATATTATGATATACATTATTTTTTTAATACTCTAATGAGAAAAGGATTTTTTCCACAAATAATGACAGATAGTAATATACCTCCAGAGTTAAAAGAATTCATTAATCGTACTGTTCCAACAAAATATAGATCAGATCCAATTCATGTTCACGAAAAAGGTAGAATTTTAACGAATATTGAACATGTAATACCTGAACAAATATTAATAAATGATCCGTATTTTCAGGAATTTAGAGTAGCAAAAGATGTTAAAACTAAGAAAAAATATGATTTGAATAATTTATTACAATCTGAGAAACCAGTTATACCAAGAAGTTTATATACCTTACATGAAACTAATGATGAAAAGAAAGATGAAAAGAAAGATGAAAAGAAAGAAAATAAAAAAGTAGAAAGAGAAAAAGTCGATATATTAAAATTATTAGGTAATAAATCTGATTCAGAAGGTGAATCAAGAGATAATAATATTTTAGATATATTAAATTTTAATATCAAGAAAAAAAAATAATAAATTAAATAAAAATATAAAATAAAATTATATAATGACAGAGAATATTAAATATGATGATATAGAATATTGTACTAATTTATTATTTAATTCTATCTATGGTGTAAATGATAATTGTTATCAAATACAATCAATTAATAAACAATATATTACTATAAATGATTTAAAAAAACCATTAAATTTTAATTATACAAATATTTTTGGTGGTGAAATAAAATATCTAGGATTTTATAATAATCGATACCATTACAAAATTACACCAAAAAATTTACATTCATATGAAATCAAAATTGGTGAAAATAAATTAAATTTGAATGACATATCAAGACCAGAATTACAAAATATGACAATGATGTTATTATGTAGTGAAATTGTTTTCAATGAAAAATTTTTAAATTTCGAATTGCCCATTATGTGTTTTGATATTATAAAATCGGAAGTTGAAAAATTCATACCATCATTTAAAGATGATAATACAAAATTTACTGGAACAAAATTATATGCAATTGTAACAGAACATTTTTTAAGTACACAAACATTAAAAGAATATTTGGATGCAAATATTGAATCTTTAACACAAGATAATATAAGAAATATACTATTTGAAATATTTATAATCATTGCAAAATTAAATGAGAGATTTCAAAATTTCTCACATCAAAATATTAATTTATATTCATTAAAAGTTTGTCGTTTATCAAAACCAGAGAATAGAAAATATACTATTAGCGGTGCAACATTTAAAATATCAAATATTGATATTTTATTAAAATTAGGAGATTTTGATAATGCATTTACATCAGATTATAATATAGAAATGCAAAAATATAATCCATATATTGATATTAATATTATAATGAATCATTTATATACATATTTAAAATCTCATAATAAAATGGATAACAGCATTTTAGAATTTTTTGATGATATTATACCAGAAAAGTATAGACCGTCGATAAATATAGATGATTTTGATAAGAGTTCTAATATAACAATAACATCCGAAATTGTTTTAACAAAAAATAAATTCTTTAAAAATTTTATAAATATGGAATTTTCAGCAACACCAAGAAATATAGAAAAACTCGATGTAAAAGATTTACAAAATAAAGACGAAGGAATTTTATATATAGATTATAAAAATAAAAAATCTAATGAATATTATAGTATGTACAAAGGTGTAAGACAAATTGTCGTCCCAGGACTAAAAAACAATAAAAATAAAACAGCTTCTGAAGGAAGTATGTTTTTTAATGATGAAAAATCAGAATCACATCAAAGAAAAGACTATACAACTGAATCAACTGTCAATGATACTATAAGAAATGTCGATCCAAATGAAACCTCATCCTCTTCTAAAGTATCCCCATCAGAAGAAACTGTTAAAGATAAGAAATCATCATCATCCTCCTCATCATCAACTGATTCTGAAGTTGAAAAAAAAACTGATAAGAATGCAACTGATTCTGCATCAGCTGATACACGAGCTATCATGAGAGCTTTACAAGCTGAAGCAACAGATAAATCACCAAAAATGGCTCGTTCAAAGAAGAGTGCCAAGAATAAAAAAGGATCCAGAAAAAATAAAGAAGATTCATCATCTATGTCATCATCTGTATCAAATGTGATGGCTCGTTCACAAAGCTCAAGAAGAAATAAAGAAGATTCATCATCTATGTCATCATCTATGTCATCTGTATCTTCACATAATTCAAGATCTAATTCAAGATCTAATTCAAGATCTAATTCAAGATCTAATTCAAGATCCAAGCATGGTGATATGGCAAGTGAAGGTAGTTATAATGCAAATCTTAGTGCCAAACATAAATCTATGTTAAAGAACTTGCCAAAAGAATATTTTGATTTAGCACCTGAAGGTATGGTGCAAGAAATGATGCGCCAACAACAAGAAGGTTCAATGGGAGGTTGCCAACCAGGGGATCAGAGTTGTCATCAGGCACTGGCAGGAGCTCAAGTTGCACAAAATTATTTAAATAATTTAGGTCAAGTACAAGGAATGCCAGGAATACCAGTACAAGGAATGCCAGGATCAGGATATGGACAAATGCCACCAGGAATGCCTGCACCGGGATATTGGCAAATGCCACAAGGAGTGCAATTACCAGTACAAGGGGTGCAATCGGTACAAGGGGGGCAACCGGTACAAGGAAATCAAGGAGGAATGCCATCAGAAGGTTTCGGATTACCTCAAGTATCATTAGATGCAATTGATAACAAGATGAATGGATTTTTAAGTGGAATGGCTGGTGGTTCCAGAGAAAATGGTATGCAAAAATATTCACTTAGATTTGACCAACTCGGCGGAGATGGCAAATCTAATTTTTTTTTTTAAATGGCGGAGCTCAAAATGAAGATTTTTCAGGACGCGTGGTTCCAACATATGAACCAAAAAATAATCCTGATATACCAAGAGAAGAAAAACAAATTCATCAACAAAAATTTGAAGAAATGTATAAAGATAAAGAAAAAGCAGATGATAATTTAGCTAAAAATCAATTATTGAATCTTCAATTATATCAACAAATGCCACCCAAAAAACCATTTGATCCATCAAAACCACAAATAAATTTTCTCCCATCAATGGGACAGGGTCCATATATGCAACCATATTTGCCAGGGACATATGAAGGTTTTCAACCACAACCAATTATAAATTATAATAAAATTATTCAGATTGAACCAACAGGACCAACAGATAATCATGGTTTAGTAAATATGGTATATGAAGATGCTATAACATTTAAAAATTTAAAACAAGCTTACAATACAATATCAGATAGAAATACTCAGACAAAATATATTAAATCAGTATTATTCCCTGAAGGAAATGGTGATTCAATATCTTTCTCTGGTGGTGGTGCTAGAAGCATTTTATCACATATAAAATTTATGGAATTAAATCCATATAATACATATCGTTTTTCAAATAATCCATACAAAGGTATGCCAGATGGATTTTTAATATATCGTTCATGTTATCCAATTCAACGTGATCAAACTGGAATGATTGTGTGTGCTAGAAATGCAGTAACAGTAAATATACGTATATATAAATTATCAGTTTCAGCAGCTAAAATAAATAGTCAAGATAAATTACAATTTTCAGATTTTCCTCAATGGAGAGATGTTGCATTCTATGAATATATAAGAGAACATATCTTGAAAAAAAAAATATGTCCAAATTTTGTTGGCATGTATGGTTATTATACTTCAGATAAATCTGGTATTGATTTTGATCGTATAACTGCATTAAAATTAAGAAAACCATATAATCCACCAACATTTAATATTAAAGTTGGTATTGATAAATATCAACAACAACAGTTACAAGATGTTAAAAAAATGGCTAATGCATTTACACAATATTTACAACCAACCGCAACATCATTAGCAGGATTATCAAATATTACATCATTATCAAATGCTGGTATTTTAACATCAAAACAAAATCCATCAAATCTAGCAAATACAAAACCATTACCGGTTGATCCAAATGCATATGAAGGAGATGTTTTAGCAATATTAACTGAAAGTCCTACAATGTCTTTATATAATTGGGCATCAAAATTATACAAAATGAAAGGTAATGGTAATACAAAAATTATGGTCGGATCAGGTGTACATGCTGAAAATGTATGGATGTCAATAATATTTCAAATAATGTACGCATTATTAATATTACAAACACATTTAATTTATATTGAAGATTTTAATTTAGAATCTAATGTATTTATAAAATCATTAAATGACCAATCAAATGTTACATCATATTGGAAATATAAAATAAATAGTTTAGAATATTACATACCAAATTATGGATATTTAGTTATGTTAGATAGTAACTTTTCTGATATGGATGATCCACAACCAGCTACATTTGTAACTTCATCCACTACCCCCGCAACTACAGCTCCTACTGCTACTACAGCTCCTACTGCTACTACAGCTCCTACTGCTACTAGTCCAACAGTCAAACAAAAATTAAATGGTATTATTTATGATTCGACAATGGATTCAACTCAGATTAAAACAAAAGTATTTGAAATGTTTAAATCAGCAATAAATCCAAATAATTTTACTGGTGATTATATAAATTATGGTGGTGTTAAACCAGATGAAGATGTTATGAAAATATTAGGAAAAATGTATGACGATGCTACAGCGGCTGGAGCAGATATTGCTATTCAAAATTATATAACAAAATATATGAGACGTTTTATGAATAATAGAATTGGTACATTTTTAAAAGAAACAGAATATGTGAATGTTAGAAAAGATGATACCACAAATATGAAACCAGGACAAATAGTTGTACGCGATGAAGGTGTAGGTAATAATAAATTTGTATTGTATTTAGGTACTGATCAAACTGGATCAGCAACAATTTTAACAAAAAATGAACCATCAGATACAGAAATAATTGATATTAAAATACCATCAACATCTTTATATAATTATTCAAGATATGAAACAATACAACAAAATTATAATATAAATGAAGGAAATTTATCTGAAGAATCTATTTTAGAAACATATAACTTTGTTTTTTAATTAACTTTGTTTTTTTAATTAATTTTTTTTAATTTATAATATTATAATATAATGACCAATTGCAATAGTTTTGCAAATTATTCTTATTTGAATCCGCAAACATGTTATGTTGATTCCGCACCAGGATCAGAATTATTATTAAAAAAAGATGTTTATACAGGTGGCGCATTAAAAAATATCTATGCCAATCCATCTATGAATCTAAGTATTCAATCAAGACAAGAATATAATACCAGACCTGGAGGTCATACTGGTGATAAAATCTTAGGTAATTTGTTACAATCTAATGAAATAACACAATTATTCTTTTCAAAAGAAAATATAAAGAGATTACAAAGTAAAATTAAAACTACTATATATGATCAATCCAAAGGAAAATTTAAAATGGAAGTTGATCAAGATGAATCTGATCTTATTGTAGTAATGCGTGCAATATATTTAGATCAATGTAAAAATCTTCCCGGGCATACTGTTAGACAAGTTAAAATATTAAATAATAAAGTTATTGAACATATTATACCTGATATGATGACAAATATTAAACAATATTATGGTTATATTAATGATATATCAAAACCAATCACACCACCATTAAGACCAATGGCCACTACTGCTGCCGGAAGAAGAATTCTACCATCATTTACTAAATTTTATTTATAATATATATATATATATATATATATGATAGATTACCAACAAAAATACTTAAAATATAAAAATAAATATTTGCAATTAAAAGGAGGTATGAAAATAGTAGATTTACATAAAATGATTGTATCAAAACCAAATATACAAATAAAAAAAATTAATAAATATATAACGAATATTGAAATTGGAAGTTATAAATTTGAACTATCATATACATATGATGATGATGAAAATGATGAAAATGATAGAAATCGTAATAATAATTTAAAAAGTGTAAAAATAAGACATACATTACACGATTTTTATATGATTCTCGATATATATGAAATATGTAATAACAAGATATTTGGAAATATTATTAAATTTAATTTAAGTATTATACCTGTTGATTTTATTGTTCATATTATAACATATTTAGATTTAGAATATGTAATTGATGAATATAATTTTTTTGAATCTATATCATATTTTATGAAAATTAATATATTAAATGTTAATCTTTTTATACCATTTAATAAAGTTGATGATTACAAAATATTAATAGATTTTGATGAAGATACAGGTATTTGTAGATCACAAAAACGGCTAATGGAACCAGAAATTAACTATTCTATTAATTTAATATGGATCAATAAGGAAAAAGATATTGGCAAATGTTCATTACTTTCATCAGATGATACATATATAGTAAATGGTATAAAAAGAAATTATACTGATGTAATTACAGAAAAATTAAAAGATAATGAAAAAATATTTAGTTATGATTCAATAGATTTTGATTTAAATACAATGACTTTTAGTTTAAATGATTATAAAAATAAAATATTCAAAGTAAATTATATAGAAAACATAAAAGAATGGAGTAGAAAAAATAAAAAAAATAAAATAAATTTATGGTATGATAGTAAAGTAATATCTATAAATATATTAATAGAAACAATTAAATGGATATATCAATTTAATAATGATAACCAAGATGTTGTTGGTATATATTTAAAAAATATTCGAACAGCAAACATGCCAGATAATTCAACATTATTGAATATATTTGATAAAGTTAAACATGGAGTGATACATAATAATACTAGCACCGTAATAAATATATTTAGAAATATCTATTTACGAGTTGATGCAGCAAGATTATTTATAATATGGAAAGTATTACAAGAAAATGATTATTGTATTTATGTAGATTTAGATAGTACACCAATTGATCAAACGCAAATTTTTATTTTTGATTTTACATTAAAACGAGAACCAAAAACTGTTGTAATGCAAAATATGAAGGATAGTATAGAAATACTAGATAAATTTGGTTTTGTTCCAGGTATTATCAATGGACATACTGAGAATGGTTTTATGATATTTGGCAGTAAAAATCAGATGATTAAAAATTTTGTAACTGAATATTTTATATTCAAAATTTTTAATTTATTGCTTAAAAATAATATATACACTGATATTAATAATTCTAATAGGAGAATTTCATTAACCGATGCACAATTTATATATTCAGAAATTGGAGGGAAACATATGTTAGATATGTATTATGAAGAATTAAAAAGATATTTATTGAAACTACAAATAAACAAGGATAAAAAAGAAGAAGAAGTATTGCAAGAATATTTTGGAATAAATAAAGAAAATTTAAAAGTTGATTATAAAGAACAAATCTTAAGCAAGATATATAAAACAGTTGATGATATAGTACCACTAAGCATATTAAGTAGCATGTAATATATCCTTTAACCAATTATCCATTGAGAGATAGTAACCAAATTCAAATTTTTTGTTTGTCCATTATCTTTTTTATAATTTTCTAAACCAGTTAAAACATAATTATTAATTTTGTTAGTATGTGCAAGATAAAGATAAAAATAAAAATAAATATAATTTAAAAGTTATTAAGCTTTTAATTAGCATAGCAGAAGATAGTACCGTATTTTTGTGCAACTTCAACATAACCGATTTCACCTGGACCAGCTGGTGTTGGGTTAACAACAGTTATGGGTTTATTTTGGACATATTGACCACCATTATTTGGATCTTCGTGCATCATATTTGCAAGAAGAGGATTGTAATATAATTGTTCTACACTTGGTTCAGCTCTCATTATAATGCAAGAAGAACCAGCTGCGATATTTTCAGCGATGGGTGGTCTGTAGACAGTTACAACAGAGCGTAAATCATACATTTCACGACCTAACGGTAATTGTTCTCTGAAACCAACTGGTAAGTCATTAACTCTGGTTTGACCAACATTAAATGATTGATATGGCATAGAAGTGTAAGAGAATCTGTAAGCAAGATTGGTAACATTTACGGTTTGGTAACGTCTGTTAATGTGGAAAAAGACTAAGTTTTTGCTGAACATAACTGATTTGGTTTTGGGAACAAATAATTTATTCTCAATAAAGTAATCAGTTTGGTTGATAGAACGTTCGAGATGAATTTCAGGTAAAGGTAAGCCAGCATTACCTTGTACGAGTGTTGGAAGTCTGACGTTGATGATAGGGATTCTGAGGAAAGTTACACGGGATAGACCAGTGAAATTTGCCATACCCATATATGTACGTTGTACAAGAGAAGATACTTGTGTAAAAGTTGGTCTGAGAGAAAATACAGCTAATAATTTTCTAAGTACAGAACCTTCATCTTGGAGATGGTACATATCAGGGCTATCAAAATAGTTCCAGTCATATTGGGAAAGAGTACGTAAAAGACCAGTTACGCCATTATTATCATCGTAACCAGAAGCATAATAAATACCTTGACGGACGTTTATTACGTTTCTCCATAATTCAATTTGGATCTTAAATCTTTTCATAATGTTTGTAATAGGGGTATCATCAGAGAAATAGGCTAAAGAGTTAGGATCTTGAACAATGTCAGAAGTAAGTTCCCATTCGGCTTCTTCTTCACCTTCAAGTAAATTATCATATAATTGAATATGACGATTTAAGTAAGGTAAAGCACGGCGAAGTACTACACGACCAACGTTAGCTAAAAGCATACGTCTTTCAATAGCAGCAATCTTGGGTAAGAATAAAGCAACTACTACTGGGTGAATATGTGTGCTAACATTATGCTTGGTCTTATCATAAATACAAGAAAGTGCTTCAGCTGCACAATCTTTGTAAAGATTGAGTTGACTCTTGATATCAGCATGTAAAATGCGTGATGTTTCGAAGAGTTTAACAACTTCATTGAGAGGAGCATAGTCTTTAGATTGGATATTGAGTACTTGACCAGCAGGGGATTCAATTCCCATGAATTTAGACATTTCGGAATATCTTAAATCATTAACTGGGTTAAATGTATTGTATACATCACCTTTAAGAGCCATAGAAATGATGGCATCACGTTCAACAGCAGATAATTGATGTTTTTGAGCAAATTTGGTTGCTTTACTTACAATAGTTGGTACATCATGAAGGCCATAATGTTGGTCAATCTTTTCAATAAAACGTCTAGCATGTTTACGAATACGTTCTTTTGCTTCTCTGATTTTTTGTAACATAGATTCAACTTTGTCATCAGACATTTTTCTGTGGCGAAGAATAGATCTGATTTGTTCTTCGGGGATGTCTTGGTGTTTGACAAAGAATTCTAAATCATCGTCTTGGGTAGCATTCTTAGAAGTACGGTCCATTTATATATATTGAATTACAAAAAAAATATTTTATTAAATATAAAATATTTTAATTAAATTTTATAAAAAAAATTATTTTTATACTTTTTTATTTTTAAATTTTACTTTACGATTAATTTGAGGTTTAGATTTACTCTCAATTAAATTAGGACATGACTTTGTTAACAATTTTTTAGTTTTAGTCGAGATGATAAATTTTTCTCCTGTTATTTTATTTATTTTTAAAACAGATTCAATTATATTCATATCTATATTATAATCTTTAATTAAATTATTAATTTCATCATATTGTTCACTTTTTATTAATCCATATAGAATTTTATTAACATATATATAATCATTTAGCTTCATATTTTTAAAGTGTATATTTACAGGAAGAATATTTTTTGTATAATTAATTCTCTTAATAGATGTTTTATTAAGATCAATAGGATATTTTAACTCCGGATTAAAATTATCAATTGGATTTGATTTTGCATTTAATTTATTACTAATTATGAAAGATGGATTTATACAATGAAAAACAGCTTGTGTATCTCTAATATCATACGCATTATGATCATATATATAATTTTCAATAATATCACCTTTAGATAATGATGATGAAATAGTTTTAATAGTATCAAAATTTTTATTTCCTAATAATTTAATATAATGTTGTTGAATCATTAGTGGTATAATAGTTTTTTCAGTTTCGAATATTCTAATTATTTCATCAATCGAATCAAATTTGTATAATAATCTTTTTGTAGCAGTAAATATACTTATATCTTGATCTTTAACCTTTCGTGTCATTAAAAAATTATCTATGTCGATATCATTTATAATTTTTTTATTATAAAGATTTTTTATAGATTCTAACATTTCAATCAATATTCTTAAATCATTATTTGCTTGCTTAATAATTTTATTACATATATCTTCATTTTTAAATCTAATATTTTCTTTAACTGCTATTTTATAAAAAATAGTTGACACATCATCATGAGTTGGATAATTAATAGTAATTTTATATGCAATCTTTTTAATAAGATTAATAATTTTATTGTGTGTATCATTACAAATGAAAATTATTGGGAATAACCATTCTAATTCATTTAATTTTATTAAATTTGTTATAAAAAGCTTTTCATTTGTTGTAATAATATTTTCAACATTATCAACAACAATTACACGTTTTTTATTATTTCCATTAATCATTAATGAATAAATATTATTTGTAGAAATTTTATTAATAAAATCATCAATATCATCTACTTTATTAATTTTTTCAAAATTAATTTTATTAATAATATAATTTTTTTCCTCAAGAATTGTCATAACTAATGTAGTTTTACCAACTCCATGCGGTCCAGTAATAATACAACAGCTTTTATCATAATAACTATTAAAATCTTTTTTATTTACATCTTGATTATCAGTATCATTCTCATTTCCATTACCATCATTGTCATCAATATTAATATTTATACGTGAACGTTTTTTTATATATTTATATTTGTTAGAATTTGATTCATATGAATCAATCCATTGTGTTAACATATTAATTTTTTTTTCATTTATAGTTAGATCTGAAGATGTTTTAGGAAAATATTTTGTTGCTAAATATTTTGGACTACGATTAATATCATAAACTTCCATTGATAGATATTATTTAATTAAAAATTTAATTTTATGTATTATCTTTATCAATTTTTAATTAAATTAAATATCAATCAAAAAGTTCAATATTATCAAATTTACTTGTAAAAATAGAATTATCACATTCAGTATCAGATTCAGAATCTACATCATTATTGATATAATTTATATTAGCATTTGAATTTATTAATAAAATATTATTCATTATTGGTTTAAGCATAAATATATTATCAATATTTGGCTGATTTAATAAAACTGATATATTATTGTATAAAGGTTTTAATCCTTTTTTAGTTAAATGAACCCTAACACAATTATTATCCATACAATTTCCATAATTTAAATCATCATAACATATAGTATATTTAATTAATGGTGACCCGAATTTACAATTATATCCTCCATTACATTTTTTATTAATACAATCTAAACATGGTTTAGTAAAAATTAATAAATCTCTATATATATCTTTATGTTTATTATTATCAATAAAACTTAAATCCATATCATTATCTATTAGATCAAATATTTTCTTACGTTTTATATCAATTTTCTGTTCTTCTAGTGAATGTGCATATAAACATTTTTCAGAATATGTACATTTATTATTTAGTAATACATTTTGACATAAAATTTTTTTATGATTTGTTTTTTTTTCAAATTTTCTTATTCTAGAATTTAATGATTCATCTCTGGAATTTAAAAAATTTCGTTTTCTATTGGTAGATACATACATATTATGTGATACATCATTATATGTATCTTCATTATCTGTTGTATTATCTGATGATTCAGTATCCTCAAGTAATACATTATAAAAACTTTTAGACATTTATATTTGTATTAAATTAACAAAAATTTAAATATATTAATATATCTATTCATAATATATATGAATTTTCTTAAACGCAATAATCGTGAATATATATTAATTGGGATATGGGATCATTCTGGATTTGATAGTAAAGGTAATAAATTTATAAAACCAAAACAAAAACTAGAATGGAAAAATCAGGAATTTTTTATATCAAAATTATTAATTGTAGATTTATTATTAAAAAACACAAAATCATTTAGTTCTTATAAAACTAATAAAGATTGTTTAATTTGTGATGAAAAAAATATAACATCGGGTAGATATGTATTTAAAAATTTCATATGGGAAGATGGCCTAGAGCATTATGTTGCTAAACATAATTTTGAACCAATAGAACAATTTCAAGATTTAATCTTTTTTTATAAAGTAGATAAGAAAATTAAATTAGAAACAGAAAGATCATTAAAAATATCAAATATAGAATATATTAAAATAAATCAAAATCAATTATTAATATTTGATGCACTTATGAAACATGGAGGTTATACAAAAAAATATATTGATTTAAATGATAGTGAAAAATTAAGATATTCAGAACACGCTGGATTATTAGATTTCAATATGAATCTTCTTGATAGAGTTGTAGTTGCTGGTAATACAACAAGAGTTGATAAAGGAGATGATGAAATCTTTTTACCAAAAGATCTATCGGACCTTAAAGAATATGAATATATATTTCACACTCATCCACCGACTCCTAAACCAGGTGGAAGAGTTAAAGATGGTATATTATATGAATTCCCTAGTATGGGTGATTTATTACATTTTATTGATGCTTTCAATGAAGGTAAAGTATGTGGGTCATTAGTTATAACTTCAGAAGGTTTATATAATATAAGAAAATTAAAATTAAATCATGATAAAATATATGTAGATGAGGATAAAATGTTTAGAGAATATATTCATATATTTAATGTAATACAAGATGATGTAATTAAAGAATATGGAACTAAATTTACAGAAGAAAAATTTCACAAAAAAATAGCAAATGAAAAAAAATATTTTGATCAATTTAATTCAACAATGAATAAATATGGAATTCAGATTGATTTTTATCCAAGAATTAAATATAAAAAACAATGGTTTTTAGATAAGATATATTTGCCAATATATTAAGATATATTTGCCAATATATTAATATTGTTTAACCGGAAAAAATTGAAATTAATTAATATTTGTTATTCTCAATATTTTCGTTATTTATTATTTTAAAACTATGATCAACAAGCAAACATTGTCTTTTGATGATGATTTTCCTGTGCTTCCTAAGACACGCAAGGGTGCCAAGGACACAAAGCATTCTGGTCATTCGCGAGCCGCTTCGCGAGCCGCTTCTCGTGATAAGCGTAACAAGAAGCAGACTCAGACAGAGTCCGGTCATCAATCTCGTCCCAAGCACATTGCACGGAAGATGATTCGGGAGCGGGCCATGGATCGTCTGGATGAGAAGTTTGACATCATCCATCCGCCTTGCCATTTCGGTGATCTTTTCGATGTGTGGGTTATCCGTGGCAAGGCATGTGAGGTGTTTCCAGGCAGTATTCCCACGTGTCCGGGATGTGTTCTGGATCTGGAGCACATGGGAGACTCCGGTATTCGTGCAGCCTTTGAGGCCAAGTATACACGATTTGAGGAGGGATGGGACATCTTGCTCATTCTGGACCAATTCAAGGATTTTCCGGAGGTCCAGGTGTGCATGTGGTGCTCACGCATGAACGTCTTCCCCCCCGCTCGTCCCGCTGGTTATTATAGTGGGCTTGAGTCGTGGGCACTTTCTTCGTGGGCACGTTCTTCGTGGGCACGTTCTTCGTGGGCACGTTCTTCGTGGGCACGTTCTTCGTGGGCACGTTCTTCGTCAAGCAGTCGATGGGGAAGTTGTGAGGTAGATGATATCTACTGGGGACTACATTCCCCTCCCTCCCCCTATCAGTCCCTCTATCCTGGGTCTCAGTCTGTACCTCCGTACTATCCTGAGGCTCCGTACATCCCAGTGGATGATGTGTTCAGTGAGGATGATGACGGAGACTCGGGTGTGTCCCCGTGAAAGAGCGGATCATGTGTGGGGCGGATCGTGTGTGGGATATAGATAGTATGTGTTTGTTTGTTTGTTTGTTTATTTATTTGTCAAAATAAAAATGATTCAAAAACATTTTATTTTGTTTATCTATTAAACACTTATTTATCTTTTTTTATATTTTTATAAACCGGTTAAAGGACAGAATTCGATTAAATTTATCTGTGTCAATTGATAAGAGAATATAAATTTATTATTTTTTCTATAAAATTAACTTTTTTTCTATTTATAATTTATTAATAATAATGCCTCTCTCTGATAGAAGTAGAAAAGTATTATATGGTTTAATTGCCGTTGTAGTATTAATCGTTATTTATTTTCTATTAATAAAACCAGAAAATTTTGATACTGTAAAAGGTATGAATGAAGTAAGAATCCCTGCCATTTACGATGATACTTCAAGAACTCTTATGTCTGGATCTCAATTCTTAGGCGTACCACCTGAAGTTGCTACTGCTTGGGGATCAGCTTATGGTGATCCTGAAGAGAAAAATGATCCACATGATATGATTGATTTCAATACTGTTCCATGCAGTAGATCTTGCTGTTCTCCACAATATCCAACACCATTTGATGTACCAACTAATGATGGTATTGATGGATCTAAATATCAACCAAATAATATGTTTTGCAATAACAATTTAGAAAATTCTGCCTGTCTATGTTTAACACCATCTCAATCTGAATGGTTAGCATCTCGTGGAAATAATTGCCATTCACCATCTTGCAAATCAGGATCATGTTCTCCTTAATTTTTTGCGCTTTAATTTTAGATAATTATTCTTCTTTATATATATTATCTAAAATGCATTATTATGAAAAAAATATAGTTGATATTAAAACTGAATATACAAATTTTTTATTGAATATAATGGCACCATTAGTATATGAAGGAATAAAATCTATGTATGATAGAGCAATAGATGTTGAAAAGGAAACAGAACAACAAGTATTAAATGGCACTGTTAATGAAAATCCCGGTGTTTTAAAAATATTCCAACATTTTCTTAAAAATATCCAAACATTAAATTCTCAATTAATTGAAGCTGAAATGATTAGAATTAGAGATGGAAGTAAACATGCTGATATTTTCGAAAAATTAATTAGAGCAACATTCAAGTCATATATAATATTACTAACATATAATGCTTCTGGAAAAGAATGTAAATTAGTAACAGAAAAATTTCATGATAGAATTGTTATTAAAGATTTTATTCATAAAGTTTATGTTGAAGCAGCAAAAAATTTCTTTTTAAATCCTGAATTATTCTGGCATCAATATTCAACATTAGAACAACAAAAAAATAAACGTGATGCTATTAATATTATAAAAGAAGCTATAAAAGAAGCTTTGATAAAGGTTTTACCAATGAATGATATATTAACTGAATATTTACATAATGATTATATAATAGAAACCGAAGAAATAAAAGAACAAAAAGTTAGAAATATCTTAATGGAAGAAGAAAATATAAATTATTTTAATGATAATGATGATGTACCAAAAGAAGAACAAATTGGTGGAGATGATAATGAATTGATGACAAAATTAAATAAAAGTGTATCGAAGTTAGATGAAATAATAGATCATAAAAAAGTAGAAGAACATATAGTTGAACAGAAAGAATATGAAGATAAAATGAATCGTTTTGCAACACTTGATTTTGGAGGAGATAAAAAAAATACAAATAACATCACAAAAAATAATGATGGGAAAAACAATGATGCCAATGTTAATGCTAATGAAAATGATGATTATGATATTAGAGTATTAAAACCAAACATAAATGAAAAAGAATATTATGATGCTTTATTTGCATAAATATTTTATGTAACTTTTTTTTCATAAGATCAAACGATATTATTGATGTTTAATAAAATTTAAATATATAACTTTAATATATAAAAATCAATGTCAGTTGAAATTTTAAAAAATCCTGTAATATTTGGTTTATTAGCTGGTGCTATAGTTTATAATTATATGGCATGGAATAGAAAAAAACAGATTGAAAAAAGATTAAAAAAAGGAAAAACTATTAAAAAATCTTTGCAACAAAATGATATAATTATACCTGCAATTATTGCTGTCATAGTATGGTTTATTGCGTATGCTTATTTTAATTATAAAGAAGAAAAAACATTAATTCAACAAAAACCAGTACAAGGTGGTATTAATCCTACATTACCAACATTACCATCACTACCCAATCAACAATTGGGTGGAATTAATTCATCTGCTAGTGATGTTGCAAAATCATTTACATTAGTAAATAAAACTGGCATTACTATGCCAAATGTATTTGTATAATTTATTATTTAATTTTATTTTATTTTATTTAATATATATGAATAAATTGTTGTTAATTATATTATTGTTAATAATTGTTGTGTATTTATATAAATATAAAAAAACAGAAAATTTAACAAATACTGAAGCGGTAAATAATATTGCAAAAGTATATTCCGATATAACAGGTACAGTTGCATTTAATAATGCAAATATAACTGGATTAGCAAATATGACTGGTTCAGCAAATATTAAAAATGCAACCTTAACTGGTATAAATAATATTAATGGTATAAATTTTGATGCAAGTGGATTTAATGGAAAAAAATTTCAATTTGTAAATGAAACAGGTAAAATACGTACCGAGGGGAGTATGTATGCTAATAGTATGGTCTGTAGTGATTTTAATTCAACTACAATGAAAGTTGATGGTAAATTAACTGTTGGTGGTGTAATAGATGTTTCTAAATCTGCAATGTATACATGGAGGATATGCTCGCCAAATGGGGGTTCTTGTATGGAAATAGATGAGGAGGGTTACGTAAAAATTTATAAACTTAGAAGTGACGGTGGTTATGATTTATACAAAACATTAAAATATGTATAGTAATTTTTCCAAACTGGTTAAAGGACAAGTCTATTTATTATTTTTTCTTTCTTTCTTTTATTTATAAATATGGGTATAAAAGATGTTGATCTAAGAAATGGTTCTTCCCTTCCCATTAGACAATTTAAATTTGAAGATATGGTTATAAATCCAGCCATAGTGATGGTTGCAAAACGTGGATCTGGTAAGAGTTGGGTTGTGCGTGCAATTATGCATCATTTTAGAAAAATTCCAGTTGGAATTGTAATATCACCAACAGATAGAATGAATTCATTCTATAATAATTTTTTTCCAGATACATATATTCATTATGAATATAAAACCGATTTAATTCAGAAAATTCTAGCAAGACAAACCGAATTTTGTGAAAAAGAGAAAAAGAGAAAAGAACAAGGAAAAAATCTAGATGCTAGATCATACATTATAATGGATGATTGTTTGTCATCTAAAGGCACATGGATGAGAGATCCACCAATTCAAGAATTATTATTCAATGGCAGACATTATCAAATAATGTATATCTTAACTATGCAATATCCATTAGGTATTACGCCTGAATTAAGATCAAATTTTGATTATTTTTTTCTATTAAAAGAAGAAACAGTATCAAATCAAAAGAGAATTTATGATCATTATGCTGGCATGCTTCCTAATTTTAATTCATTTGTACAAGTATTTACAAAATTAACTTTAGATAATAATTGCATGGTTATTGATAATAGGAGACATGTTGCAAATCCACTTGAACGTATATTTTGGTATAAGTCACCTGATTTAACTGGTGTGAGAGTAACTTTTGGATGTAGACAATTTCAAATGTTCCATAAAAATAATTACATTAAAGATTGGAAATTAAAAAAATCATCTGTTGATTTTGGTGCTTTATGCAATCAAATTAGAAAAACAAAATCTGTATTAGATGTTGAAAAACAAGAAATAGACGATAATGGTAATGTAATTGATCAAAAAATGAAATCACAGCAAAAGTTTATAAGGCACTGACAAAATATTTATTAATTTTTTCTGCTTTTCTCTTATCTAAATCATTAAGACTTAATATCCAAGGATCTGGTCTTGAGAACATTGTTTCAAATACATCAGATGGAAATACTGGTTCATTTAATTCATCTTGATATGATTTTGGTAAATATCTATATATTATTTTTTCTTTTGGTTTTTCTCTATCTCTATATCTATAATATTGATCTATATATAATATTAAAAAACCAACTAATAAAATTATTACACCAATTGATTTAATATTCATTAATATAATAAATCAATATAAATTATTTTATTCATTATTTTATTCAGAATTTTGTTTCTTCATTTTTGCGAGTAATTCTTTTGCTTTATTAATATTTTCAGTTACTGTTTGTGTAAGATTCTTATTTTCATTTAATTCATTTAATTTTTCTTTAAGTTGAGTTAATTCAGATGGTTTTGATTGTTCTTGTTTACGTTTTTCTTCTAAACGCTTTCTTAAACGTTCTTTAATAGTATCATTTGTACGTGGTTTCTTAGCTACAACTTTTGTAGCTGTTGCAGATTCTGTATCATTGGCACTAGCATCAACATTATCATTCTTTTCACTTAATCCTTGTTTGATCATTTCTTCTTTTTGTTTTTTATGTTCAGATTTACTCGAATCAATCATTGCCTTTTTCTTTCCAACTAATGCATTTAGTTGATTAAGTTGTTTTTCTTGTTTTTCAACAACTGATGCATTAATACCATCCATAACTTCTTGTTCTTTTTTATTATCGAATTTTTCATTTTGTACATATTTGCGATCAGATGGATCTGGGTCCCATGCATACCATTTACCATTGGTCATAACAAATATATCAAAATATTTATCAGTTTGCTGTAATTCTTTAGCTGCTTTATCAGCTTCTTCATATGAATTAAAAATAGCGGGTTTGCCTTTATAATTACGAATTTTTAAAGCTCTGATATTACAATTAATAATCCCTTCTGGAGAAACAAAAGAAACTAAAATATATACAGTATTATCATTTTTAACTGGATCTTCTTCAAGATTATCTACCTTTGTATAAGTTTCTAAATCTTCTTCTAATGTAGTATCAAATTTAGAATCATTTGATAGCTTATGATTGTTCGAAACATCATTTAACAGAGATTCTGATTGTACTTCGGTCATTTAATATTTTTAATATTATAATCAAATGTTTAAATATATAAATAATAAAAAATTAATTTTGAATTAAAATGATGGATGATATGGCCAATCAAGATGTGAACATATTTTACGCCAAGTTAGATCTTGTAATTTTAATTTATCTCTACTTTTCAATAAAGTATGATATTTAACATTATTCATCATTTTTGTATACACTTCATCATCATTTCTCTTTTTAGCAAAATCAGCTAGAATTAAAAAAATCTTATGTAATGTGTAAGATGTATTGAGATAATTAGATCTATCTTCAGATTTATAAATTTGATAGGGTTTTTGAGTTGCTTTGGCCATATTTACAACAATCTCATGTTCATCTCTTGTTAAAGATGGTAGAGGAATGCCAGTAATAGTAGAAAAAATTAGATAAGAATGTTCATAATAAGTACTTAAACGGTATTTTTTTAATATACGTTTAATAATATTAGGTGTTATATCGTCTTTATCTACTAACATTTTTTTAATCTCTACATCAACTAAATCATAAATATCCTTAGGTATAACTGTAGTTTGTTTACCCTGAAATTGATTTAATCGTTCGATTAAATGATTAATTGTTTTATACGGATATTTTGGTTTATCATTTGCTGAATCTTTATGGGATGGAATCTCACTCTCAATAATAACATATTCAAATTTGCCACATTTTTGACAAACAAAAATACCTTCAGATTGAATTAAAGTCTGTTCAATATCACATGTAGGACATATCTTTATAGGTGGAAGTTTTATTTTTTTACAAACATATGTTGGATCAGTTAACATTAAATATTGATTTTTCAATGTTCCTTTTTCAATAACTATTGATGACATAGTATCTTCTGAGTTTGTTAATGTATTTGGTGTTAGAAAATTTAATATATTTCCAGTTATATTATCATCTTCTTGTTTTTTTTTATATTTTTTACTTTTGACTTGTTTTTTTCCAGTTGTTGAGGATAACTCATCAAGATATTTATTTGATAGTGAATCTTTCGAATCATTGTTTTTAATATTTATATTTACATCATCATATTGATCATCATTAATTTCATCAACATCAATTTTATTTTCATCTTTATAATAATTTAATAAAATATCACCTGTTTTAATAAAATAATTTAGATCATCATTTAATACTGATAAGTTTGTATTCATATTTTCGAACATTTTAATCTTATTTTTTATTGAATTAATTTTTCTATAATTTTCTTCATAATTAGATTGTAATTGATTTAATTTTTGATTTAATAAATAAATTTTTTTTTTATTTTGTTCTACTAATTTTTGTCCATCATTGAATTTTTCAATCGTTTGTTTATGTATCTCATCTAACGTACCTTGTTCATTAACTAACTTAACTTTACTTGGTTTTGATTTGAAAATTGACATTAAAACAATCTTAATATGATTTTATAAATCATATTTTTTTAAGTAAAAATTTTCTACACAAAAAACGAATATTTAGAAAATTAAGATAATAAAGTAATATTATAATGAAAAAGTATATATATATGCTATTTTATGATTAAATATTAAATTAATAATTATTATTTTTATTATAAAAAATATTTTTTTCTAATTCCTAATATATACTAAAATGGGTGGTGGACTTATGCAATTAGTTGCTTATGGCGCTCAAGATGTTTACCTTACTGGTAATCCTCAAATTACATATTTCAAGGTAGTATACCGTAGACATACTAACTTTTCCATGGAATGCATCGAACTTCCATTAGACTCTGCTGATTTCGGTAAAAGAATCACAGTTCAAGTTCTCCGTAATGGTGATCTTGCCACAAGAATGTACATCAGAACTGTTCTTCCAGCTCTTACAACTACAAATGCTCCATTTGTTGCGGATGATGTATACAATACTCGTGTTGCATGGGTTAAACGTGTTGGTCATGCTCTTATTAATAACATTGAACTCACAATTGGTGGTTCCCAAATTGACAAACACTGGGGTACTTGGATGGATGTATGGTATGAACTTACCCATACCGTTGATCAAGAACGCGGTTACAATGCTATGGTTGGTGATGTACCTCAACTCACACAACTCCAAGGTGCTGACGCTGCTAATACCACAATTATTGATGAATATCAATTATATGTACCTCTTCAATTTTCCTTTAACCGCAATACTGGTTTAGCTCTTCCTTTAATTGCTCTTCAATACCACGAAGTACGCTTCAACATTGAATTTGCAAATGTTTCTGATCTTGTTGTATCATCTGGATATTCCAGTGCATCAACTTCTGGTCTTCACCTCGGTTCTTCTGGTCTCATGGTTGATTATGTATACCTTGACTCTGAGGAACGCCGCAGAATGGCTCAAGTTGGTCACGAATACCTCATTGAACAACTTCAATTCAACTCTGCTGAAAGCTTAGTTGGTTCTGCTTCCCAAACTAGATTAAATGCCAAACACAAATTAGAATTCAACCATCCTACTAAGGAAATTCAATTTGTACCCCAACTTGGTGTATGGAATGATGGCAGCAAATTCCTAACTTATTGCGGTGATCGTAATGAAGCAGCAGCTGTTGAATATGGTGCCCAAAATGCCGCTGCTGGTATGTTTATGTGTGCTTCTGGTGCTGTTGTTGGCTGGCAAAAATTAGTTTTACCAACAGTTGCAGCACAATCATCACAATATGTTAAACCAACTAATTCTGATGCAAGCAGAAATAGTGTTGATATTACTGTACTTGTAAACAATAAATCATCCGTAGTTAGCGATTTTGGATGCTTATACTTAAATCCATCTGCACTTGGCAATAGCTCTGTACATTTAAGTGATAAAATCTCATCTGTATTAGTTACTATTGATGTATCTGGTAGTCACAGTGCTCGTGTTGTTACTTCCACTACAACCGGTGATGCTTCAACATATCAAGAATGGGCTACAGTTACAACTGCTCGTCTTCTTCCAACTAGTGCCGTAACTGTTGTATCTCACACTCTAACTCTTGCCGATTTATCTGTACCTGTAAGTGATCTAAATGATGCCCGCGCATCTAAATATATTACTGTAACCGATCCTCGTGATGTAGTTGTATGGGATACTACCAACTATGGCTTAGATCTTAATGGCAATGGTAATTTAGTATCTAATGCCCAACTTAAACTCAACGGTCACGACAGATTTGATGTTCAAGATGGCCCCTACTTCAACTATGTACAACCATATCAACATCACACTCGTACCCCAGCTGATGGTGTTAACGTATACTCATTCGCTCTTAACCCTGAACAACACCAACCCTCTGGCTCTGCTAACTTATCTCGTATTGATACCACTCTCCTTGTTGTACAATACGCTGATAACCTCAGAAACAACAACTTATCTGGTGATTCAAATGGTTCTGTCCAACTTGCATCTCTCTTTGATAACACTATAGTTAACATTTATGCTTTCAGCTACAATGTTCTCAGAATCATGAGTGGTATGGGAGGGCTTGCTTATGCGAACTAGACGTGTGTTGGATTGTTTTGTTGTTATACTTTTTTCAAAATTAGATATTTATTATTCTATAAAAATTGAATTTGAAATGTGTTAAAATTAATATTAATATTTCTGTTTATATTAATATTATGGAACGTGGGTCAAGAATTAAAAGTTTTGATGCTTTAGAAGAGAGATATGCAAAGGAAGACAAAAAGAACATTCAAAATTTACTTGATGCATTTGAAGATTTTGAAGTAACAGAAGCTCGAGCAAGAAAATTTATCGAAGAAAAAAGACATAAAGTAAAAAGATTTCCTAAAAAACCAACAAAGATTACAGACTCTAAAGAAATTAAAGAAATTAAACAGGATAAAATTCCAGTTAAAAAAGAAATTGTAAAAAAAGAAGTAGTAAAATGTGAATATTCAGATGATGATAATGAAGTTAATGAAGTTATTAATGTTAAAAAAATAGATGTTGTTAAACCAACAAAGAAAAAAATTATTCATGAATCTTACGATTCATCAAATGAATCAGATGAATCTGATAAATCTGATAAATCTGATGATTCAAATGATGATGATCATAAAGTTATAATTAAAAATAAATCTGATGATCCAAATTCAGATGAAGAATCCTTATCAAAGATTCAATTATTAAATCAAGAATTATTTAAAGAAAATTCAAATAAAAGTAGAAATGACCAAATTAAAGCAGCATGGAAAACATTACAAGAATATACAATACCAGATAAAGATAAATTAACAATTAAAAAATCACATCCAGGACATTTTGTTACAATGGGTAGAGGATGTGGATCATTAAAAAATCCCCATTGGTTGGTTGAAGATATAAATGGTAATGAATATTATATAATGTATTGTGAAAAGAATGGTTATACTAAATTTTCTGTTGAGGATTATAAAGAAGTGATTAATCCATCAGATAATTTTTATCAAACTTGGAATTATCATATAGCTACTGGATATATAACATCACATGTTAAAAAAGATGGTACAAGAAGTATTTCTTATCTCCATCAAGTCATCTGTAAAAAGCATAATGTAAAAAAATATTCTACATTATCAGTAGATCATATAAATCGAGATAAACTTGATAATAGAAAAGAAAATCTTCGATTCGCAACTCAATCCGAACAAAATCAAAACACAGATAAAAGAAATAGAAAACACAATGCTAAACCATTACCAGACGGTTTAGAACAAAAAGATATGCCAAAATATGTTTTATATTATTCAGAAAAATATGGAACAAATAAAGATAAATTTAGAGAATGGTTAAATGTAGAAAAACATCCTAAACAAAATGGTAAAAAATGGTCTACATCAAAATCAATGTCAATTACAATTCAAGATAAACTTAAACAGGCTAAAGCAAAATTAGAAGAATTAAATTTATAATTTATTTATTAATTAAACTCTAGCTGAATTTCAGATTCAGATTATGAATTAAACTCTAGCTGAATTTCAGATTCAGTTTATGAATTAAACTCTAGCTGAATTTCAGATTCAGTTTATGAATTAAACTCTAGCTGAATTTCAGATTCAGTTTATGAATTAAACTCTAGCTGAATTTCAGATTCAGATTCAGTTTATGAATTAAACTCTAGCTGAATTTCAGATTCAGATTCAGTTAAAGGATTTAAAAATTTCTCAATATCATTCTGTCCCATATTTCTTTTAGATATTTCTCCATGATTAGTCAATAAATATGTATTAATGAAATTATATGCTTCCAAAATTTGTTGACAATTTCTTGCACCAGTAATAACAATAGATCCTTTTTCAAAAACAAAAATAGAAATTTTTTTATCTCCACATTTATATTTCATATCAACAGAAGCATGTAACTCTGGATTATAAGATACTTCATATGAATCTTTGGTTAATAATTTGAATAGATTCGGACGATTAATTTTAATTGGGAAAATAAACTTGCTTACTATCATTGCAACGTAAATGTTCTTAATTGATTCAAGATTTAATTTTGTAAAATCATTACAGAATGGTTTTTCTTCAACTTTCATTGTATGAGGATTTACAATAGCTTTAATTTTTGATAATTCTTTAAAAATAATATCAAGTGTATCAATTGCATTCTTAACAACTTTACATCCAGTCATCTGAATAGATCCATTTGTAAATAATTTAATATTAACAGGTTTATCTTTTTTATTTGGAATTAAAATCTTCAATGATACTTGATTAAAAAATACTTTCTTCTTACGTTTAATCTTTTTTCCTTTTTTACGTTTAGATAAAGTTCTATTTGTCATATTATTTCCAGTTCGACCATAACTAATATCCATAATACATTCTGGATTTAAATCAATATATTTAGCAATGTTAGCAACATTAAATATAATATCTAAATCACAAATTACCGTCATAGTATTTATCATAACATCATCTGGAAGTATATGTTTTCTAATATCTTCTTCCAACTTTTTCTCCAATTTAAGATTAATTGATTCTTCCATTGTATGTATGATTGAATTATTTGTTATTTCATTATTTGTCATTGAATTATGTAATGATTAATAATTAATTAATAATTCAAATAACAAATTATTTTATCAATTTTTTTTATTAAAGATATAAATATATATAATATATATTTAGATGGGAGACAAAAACGTATCAGTTGAAAAAAAAATCTTATCATTTGATGTTGGCATAAAGAATCTTGCCTATTGTATTTTACACAAAAAGGATGATCATGTAAAAGTGTTGGATTGGAATATTATTAATTTAGTTGATGATCGTGATCTTTGTCAATTTGAATTAAGAAATAAAAAAATTTGTGGTAAAATTGCAAGATTTATTTCCCCACATAATAACCAAAAATATACAACATGTAAAGCTCATTCTCTAAAATATGTTCCAGAAATAAATAAACTTGAAGAATCTAACTCATTCAAATGTAATCATCTGAAATGTAAAAACCCAGCATGTGTTATGGTAGCTAATAAAGAAGACTTGGCATTTTGTGATAAACATGAAAAAGATACAAAAAAAATTATATCACAATTTAAACCTAAAAAACTATTAGGTCAGAATTGTTCTCAACAACCAATACAAGAATTGTCGACAAAACTATTTTCAAAACTTGATGCAAATAAAGAATTTTTAAATGTTGAAGAAGTTTTAATAGAAAATCAGCCATCATTAAAAAATCCCAATATGAAAACAATTGCAACATTATTGTATTCTTATTTTATCTTTAGAGGTATCATTGATAGACCTATAACAAAGTCACCTTTAATTTATGTTAAATTTATTTCACCATCAAATAAATTAAAAGTTAATAAAAAAATAACTGATGAAAGATTAAATGAAGCAAAAGATAAAAAAGAAGAATATGATATCACAAAAGGATTGGGATTAATATATTGTCAAACTTTAATTAATGATGATGAAAAAAAATATCTTGATACACATTCTAAAAAAGATGATCTATGCGATGCATATCTGCAAGGATTTAGATATTTATATATTGATGGGCTACCCGAATGTTATTCAACAAAACTTACAACAATAAATAATAATGATCTGACAGTAACAAAGATTAAAAAAGTAAAAAATAAAAAGAATAATCAAAATTAATTATTATCAATAATTGTTTCCTCATAATAAGATAACAACGGAATTTGAGGTGGAATTGTTAATTTTGTAGTGATTGTTTGATTAAACTTTGAATCACGATATTTATCAATTGGTATTGGTCCACCAAATTTTTCTAGAACTTCTTTTGGTCCAGCCGGTTTAATCGTACATTCTACTCCATATATTTCTCTATATAATTTTTTAATTAAGCTTAATCTAATTTGTTTTCTATATTCGTCAATATGATTATTATAGCCTAACATACAACTCCACGAACAAAAATTACCAAATACATAATATTTATTATTATGATATTTTTCTGGTAAAAATAATGGTGCAGTGTCAAAATTATATGTACAATGCCAACATGCAACTTTTGTTTTGTCTGTTATAACCAACTTATTGGTTTCCAAATTAATCAAACCAAGATTAATTAATGTTTTTTTAGCATCTTTTGTAATGGTTAGTATATTTTCTTGACAAATATTTTTAAAATTCTTAAGATTATTTTGCAAACCTTTTATAATTTCATCACGTTTTGCAATCTCCTGTAAGAGTTTAGTTATATCATTTTCTTCATCATTTGTTGTAAAATTATTTTTTAAATCTGAATCATCATTTTCAGTTTCATCTTTAATTGTATACATATTTTTTGTATCAGAACTATCATCAAATACTGGTAAATGCAAGATTAATTCTTCTTCATTTGAATCTTTTCTAACTTTTGTTTTTGTCTTAATTACTTCCGACTTCTTAGTTTCATTTACTTTATGTAATGGGGGTCTACCGCGTTTTCTTTCAACTGGTTTATTATTTTTAGGTTGGACGTTATTTTTTGTAGACATTGATATATTATTAAATTAATATATCTTTATTTGTCTTTATATTAAATATGGTTATAAATTCAATTTTTAATTAAGATTATCCTGTTGTAAGATTTTTTCTTTTTCCTTTAGTTGAAGAACCAAATGAAATAGATGAAGCTTTAATCATAGGTTGTTTAAATTGATTCTGTAAAGTCTTATTAACAGATATTACACTACGGCTAGATTGATTTGAAAGAGTTGATCTTGAATCTGAATCTTTAGCTGAAGTTTTGGGCATTATATTTCTATTTCTAGAACTTAATCTATCAGATTCTGGACTTTGTTGACTCATTTCTAGTTTTTGTTTCATTTGATTAAATTTATTATCATCTTCAGCTAACATTTTTTGTAATTGTTGATATTCTAATTCTTGTCTCTTTAATTCTTCTAAATCTTTAATCTTTTGTACTGCATTCGTATGTTCTTTATCAAATAATTCATCAAATCCAGTATTTGATTTTTGTTGTGGTACATTAACCGGATTATTAGATTGGGATTGGGATTGAGCTTGTGCTTGAGCTTGTCCAGCTAATGCTTTTGCACGTAATTTTTCAAGCATTCCTTCATCACTTTCTAATTTACTAGCCATACCAGGAATAAATTTATGAGCATTATTTTTACCACCGACAACAATAACTGTACCAATTAAAGTTACAAATAATCTCATCCATGGATTCATCTTTTTTCCTGGAACATTATAATGCTCATAAATTTCACCTAAAATTTCATAATAAGTATTTTTATCAGCAGACACTTCATTGCTTAAACCTTTAAGACTAATATCAAATGGATTATATCTATTATTTACTAATTCAACACCTTTAACCGCACCAATTAGAATATGGTTATAAAGTTGCATCCAATTACGCTTGGTTCTAATACTTGTATGTAACTCATATTCATATTTCATCATATAATAATCATCATTAATAGAATAATTAGTTACTTTACATCCAAGATCTCTTAATTCACCTAATTTTCTCATGTATTCTAATCTTCTTAATCTTTTCTCATTGGCAGATAATGATTCATAATCGTCAATATCATCATTTGTTTTTGAATTATTATTTGTATTATTATTTGAATTATTATTTGAATTATTATTTGAAGAATGATTAGGTGATTGATGCACATCTTCATTATCTCTATCAGTATCATTATTTTCATGAATACTTGCAGTATCTTTATCATTATTTTTACTTTCATCTTCTTTTTTATATGAATCAAAATCTTCATCTATATCATCATTATCATAATTTTGCTGATTATTTTTATTATAATATATTCTTTCGTCTTTATCTTTTATTTTGTCACTATTTGCAAAATTTTCCACCTTCATGTCGGTATTTTCTGTAATATCTGTATTGTTAAAATTAAATTCTTGTTCACTATCTGACATAATATAATTATTATTAAGTAAGATTTATATAAATAAATTACGCAATAATTATATAATGTATACAGATTTTGAAACCGCATTTGTTGATAAAACATCTGAATTGGATAAAATTGCAAGAGATATTAATAATAAAAAAAAAGATCTCTATAATTCTGTATATAATGATTATAATCAACAAAAAATAAAATGGAATTCAGATATTAAAGAATTTAAATCAGATATTATTCATCCCAAAACTTTAAATTCAACAGATATTGATTATGAAACTAATATTGAATATGGTACAGATATTGAATCAATATCAATAGATTCACCTGAATTAGATTCAATAATTGATTCAGGTAAATATAAAACTAATTCAATAAGTAATTATGTTAATAAAAATTATAATAAAAAAAATAAAAATAAAAATATTGCATGTAAAAATATTAAACCAAAAGAAGATATATTTTTACATATTAAAAATTGTTATGATTGTAGAGATAAATTAATAAAATATCTTAAGATGGAATATAAAGAAAAGAATGGAAATACGAATAAATCAAAAACTAATTCTATATTTAGTTATTTTGGATTTATTGAATCAAATGAAATTATTGTTATTATTGTAATTGGAATTATTGTAATATTTATATTAGATTTTTTAATGAAATCTGTTGTTAAATCTTAAATTTTTTCAGAATTTAATTCAATAAACTTCCAAGTTATAAATAATGTTTTATTGTTCATTATATAGATATTTAATTTATTTTCTTTTAGTTTTTTTGCAATATAGGTGATAATATCAATATCTTTACAACCATTAAAATCAATAAAAGTTGATTCAGGTAATTCAAAAATTAAATCAGTTAAACCATTTTTTTCAGCCTCTATAATCTTATCTGCACATAGATTATACATTTCAACTAATTTTGCTCTAACTTTTAATCTTCTGTCTTGAATATTCTTAATTAATATTGATGAATTAAAATTTATATCTGGATCCGAATTTATATTTTTATCTTTGGAAATAGAATTTATAGTTAATCTACCTTTGGGGAGATAATCAATTGTTTTAGCTGGCATCAAATTGTCTATAGTAATATTGTTCATTCGATTTGTCTATATTTATATAAAATAATATTTTGTTATGACATATAACGATGAATAAAAACATAGATATGGAAATTTTAGAATTAATTGGTAAAACTAAAATAAATAAAAGAATTTTAATTCTATCTGGTGGTGGTATATCTGGTATATTATATGCCGGAGTATTTAGGGCATTAGATGAGCTTTCAATATTAAAAAATATTGATACAATTGTTGCAGTATCAGCTGGATCTCTTTATAGTTGTATGTATTTAATGGGTTATACATCAAAAGAAATTATAAAATTTTCGGAAGTTTTTAATTATAAAAAATTATCTACAATTAAGAATTTTGATAATTTATCTTTGAGTAAGATATTACTTGAATATGGATTTGATAATGGAGATAATTTTAAAAATGTATTTGAAAAAATTGCTAAACAGAAAAATATTAATCCAGATATAACATTATTAGATTTCTACAAATTAAATAAGATTAAATTCATAATTGGTGTTACAAATGTTGATAAATTATGTGAAGAATATTTATCTTATGAATTGACACCAAAAATAAAATTATTTGATGCTATAAGAGCTACATCATCTGTTCCTATATTTTTTACACCAGTAAAACTTAATGACAAATTATATATTGATGGTGGTGTTACAAATAATTTTCCAATTAATCTATATATCAACAATATGGAAGAAATAATTGGTATAAATATATCAAATCCTAGATCTATTTTATCAAATGATAATTTTTTTAATTATTTAATGAATATAATAAATGGAATGTTATTAGGATGGCAAACAAGTATTATTAGAATGTGCAAAAATAAACATATTTTTGTTATTAATACAAATATAAAAAATATGATCAATTTCAATATATCATTAGAAGAAAAAAAAAGATTAATAAAATTAGGTTTCGATACTATTATGAATTCAGATCTTAATCCTCTTCAGAATCAGATGAATCATATTTAATTAATCTGGCGTAAATTTTAGCCATATCAGATGTAATTTGTTTTGGTTTACCTGTATTTGTAATATCATTACCAAGTATTGTACCAAAATCTTTTGATATACCAAATTGATCTTCTAAAACACTTTTAAATTCACCAAATTTCATTGAATCGTATTTTTTAGTTTCTAAATCTCTTTCAGCCATTTTTCTTTTCAGTTCATCACCTGATAATTTATTATTTTTATAATTGGAATAATCATTGTTATATTCAAAATCAGATTCAGAACCAGAACTAGATGATGATAATTGTTCATTATCAATTTTATTTATTCTAGTGAATTTAGTTTGATCTTTAAAATTATTATTTTCATTGAAAATATCGCCGTAATTTTGATCGATTGAAATAAAATTACCTAGACCAGTATCATTAAAAGCAGAGAATTGATCTTCATAACGTACCAGTTCACCAGCTTCTTGACGTTTTTTAGTTTTTTTCTCTTCTTTTCTTTTATTTTTCTCAAATAATTTATTAAATTCATTTGGATTAAAAGATCTTCCCTCGAACATATTTTTCTTAGATAATTCAATTGATTCCATATCTCTTTGTGCTAATAATTCTTGTACGTTTTTATTAATTTCTTCTTTATTTAATTTTGTTTCTGGTTCAGGATTAAAACCTCTTAATTTATTTAATTTATCATTTTCTTTTCTAAATTCTAATTCAGATTTTTTTTTTGTGTCTTCAGTAATTCCTGATTCTTGTAATTTAATAAATTCCTCAAATGACATTTTTTGATTTGAAATGTCAGAAGATTTTAATGTTTTTTGTTCTAGATCATAGAATTTTTTCTTTTCAGGATTAGTTAAAACTTCACCAGCTAAACGAATTAAAGGATATTGTTCTTGTCTAACTTTTCTTTTAGATTCTGATAGTAATTTTAATTTATCTGGATGATATTTTGCTAATAAATGTCTATATTTTTTTTTAATTTCACTCATTTCAGCATCACGTGGAACTCCTAATATTTTATAATAATCATAACCATGTGATTTTAATTTATTTAAATAACTATCATTTTCATTATTATTATTATCATTGTTATTTGCTTCATTACTTTTTTTACTTCTCATTTTCTCGAATATTTCTTCATCACTTAATTTCTCACTCATGAATAATATAATTTTATAGTGATATATTTTTGAATTAAAAAAAACGAATATTAAATATATTTTGGATTAAATATATTTTGGATTAAATATATTTTGGATTAAATATATTTTGGATTAAATATATTTTGGATTAAATATATTTTGGATTAAATATATTTTGGATTAAATATAT
>Ga0164294_10000285_pt1 | contig 47100 bp, 41 predicted proteins | sample GEODES005metaG_FD_111479 | JGI IMG/M metagenome (GOLD analysis project Ga0164294, IMG submission 111479) | Oligotrophic lake water microbial communities from Sparkling Lake, Wisconsin, USA - GEODES005 metaG | ecosystem: Environmental > Aquatic > Freshwater > Lake | place: USA: Sparkling Lake... | reverse complement strand
GTGCCCGGACTGGGCGAGACCCGACGCAAAGCACTGGTCACCCACTTCGGTTCGGTGGCCCGGATCCGGCAGGCCAGCGTCGAGGAGATCACTGCGGTACCCGGTATCGGGACCACGACTGCGGCGGCTGTGCTTGCCGCGCTCGGTTCTGAGGCCGATCGTGCGGGTTCGGATCCACCGGACGACGCGGTGGGTCATGATTCTCCTCGGGTAACGCGATGAGAGAACACACTGCAGGGGACGACGCACTGGGCGATGACGCACTGGGCGATGACGTACTGGGCGACGCGCCGGATATCGACGTCGTGCTGGTAACTGGACTCTCCGGTGCCGGACGAGGTACCGCGGCCAAGGTGCTCGAGGACCTCGGCTGGTATGTGGCCGACAACCTGCCGCCCGAATTGATCGCGCGGATGGTGGACCTCGGACTGGCTGCCGGATCGCGGATCACCCAACTGGCGGTGGTGATGGACGTGCGATCCCGCGGCTTTACCGGTGACTTGGATTTGGTTCGCCAGGATCTTGCAACCCGCAACATCTCACCCCGGGTGTTGTTCATGGAAGCGTCCGATGACATCCTGGTCCGTCGATACGAGAACAATCGGCGCAGTCATCCGTTGCAGGGCAACCAGACTCTGGCTGAGGGCATCGCTGCGGAGCGGACCATGCTGGAGCCGGTCCGCGCAGCCGCCGATCTGATCATTGACACGTCGGCGTTGTCGGTTCCGGCGCTGCGCGGGATCATCGAACGCGCCTTCAGCGGTGAGGTCGTCGCCAAAACCAGCGTGACCGTCGAGTCGTTCGGATTCAAATACGGACTGCCGATGGATGCCGACATGGTGATGGATGTCCGGTTTCTTCCCAACCCGCACTGGGTCGACGATTTGCGTTCGCAGACCGGCCAGTCACCGGCGGTGCGGGACTACGTCCTGTCCCAACCCGGCGCCGCGGAGTTCCTGCAGACCTACCATCAGCTGTTGAAACTGGTAGCCGACGGCTATATCCGAGAGGGAAAGCGATATATGACAGTCGCCATCGGGTGCACCGGCGGCAAGCACCGCAGCGTCGCCATCGCCGAGGCGCTCGCCGGATTGCTGACCGAGAATCAGCAGCTATCTGTCCGAGTCCTGCACCGGGATCTGGGGCGAGAGTGACGGGCGCGCATGCTGAGGTAGTCGCTCCGCGCATCGTCGCGATGGGCGGCGGGCACGGCCTGTACGCGACGCTGTCGGCGGCGCGTCGGCTCACGCCGCACGTCACCGCCGTTGTCACGGTGGCTGATGATGGAGGGTCATCGGGCCGGCTGCGTTCCGAACTTGACGTCATACCGCCCGGAGACCTTCGGATGGCCTTGGCGGCCTTGGCTTCCGACAGCCCCCACGGCCGGCTGTGGGCCACGATCATCCAGCACCGGTTTGGAGGAAGTGGCGCACTCGCCGGCCATCCGATCGGCAACCTGTTGCTGGCGGGTCTGAACGAGGTGCTTGCCGATCCGGTCGCGGCCCTCGATGAACTCGGCCGCATTCTGGGAGTCAAGGGTCGGGTTCTGCCCATGTGCCCGATCGCCCTGCAAATTGAGGCCGATGTCGCCGGATTGGAGAGCGACCCCCGGATGAGTCGGGTGATCGGGGGTCAGGTCGCGGTGGCGACCACACCCGGCAAGGTACGCAGGGTACGGCTGTTGCCTGGCGACCCGCCAGCCACTCGTCAGGCGGTCGATGCCGTGATGGCCGCAGACCTCGTGATCCTCGGGCCGGGATCTTGGTTCACCAGCGTGATCCCGCATGTCCTGGTGCCGGGGTTGGTCGCCGCACTGAAGTCGACGTCCGCTCGCCGAGCGCTGGTGCTGAATCTGGCCGCCGAACCCGGTGAAACAGCGGGCTTTTCGGCGGAGCGGCATCTGCACGTACTGGCCCAGCACGCGCCGGGTCTGAGCGTTCATGACATCATCGTCGATGCTGGCCGGGTGCCGTCGGAACGCGAACGCGATCAGCTCTGCCGGACAGCGGCCATGCTGGAAGCCTCGGTGAACTTTGCCGACATTTCCCGACCTGGTACACCTTTACATGACCCGGCAAAGCTGGCAGCGGCGCTGGACGCCGTGCGCTCGCGGGGCATGGGGGCTTCAACCATTACCGTCCCGACCGTCACCCCGGCGTCGGCGGAGGCGGTACCGCAGCCCGACCGGGTGCGCCGACTTACCGGAGACGGACCGAGAGGTGACGACCCGTGGCGATGACTGCTGAGGTCAAAGACGAACTGAGTCGGCTGATCGTCAACTCGGTGAGCGCGCGCCGCGCCGAGGTGGCGGCGTTACTGCGCTTCGCCGGCGGTCTGCACATCGTGTCGGGCCGGGTGGTCGTCGAGGCCGAGGTAGACCTGGGTAGCATTGCGCGGCGGCTGCGCAAGGACATCTACGACCTCTACGGCTACAGCGCGGTCGTGCATGTGCTCTCGGCCAGCGGAATCCGCAAGAACACCCGCTACGTGGTCCGGGTGGCCAAGGACGGTGAGGCGCTGGCCCGACAGACCGGTCTGCTGGATATGCGCGGCCGCCCCGTGCGTGGGCTTCCCGCCCAGGTGGTCGGCGGCAGCATCGGCGATGCGGAGGCGGCCTGGCGCGGAGCATTCCTGGCCCATGGCTCGCTGACCGAACCGGGCCGCTCCTCAGCGCTGGAGGTGAGTTGCCCCGGCCCGGAGGCGGCCCTCGCGCTGGTTGGTGCGGCACGGCGCCTCGGTGTCAGCGCCAAGGCGCGTGAGGTGCGCGGCGTTGATCGCGTCGTCGTGCGCGACGGCGAGGCTATCGGTACGTTGCTCACCCGGATGGGCGCCCAGGACACCCGTCTGACTTGGGAGGAACGGCGGATGCGCCGGGAGGTTCGGGCCACCGCCAATCGGCTGGCGAATTTCGACGATGCCAATCTGCGCCGCTCTGCCCGGGCTGCGGTGGCCGCGGCGGCACGGGTGGAACGTGCGCTGGAGATCCTCGCCGACACGGTGCCTAATCATCTGGCCGCCGCAGGGAGACTCCGGGTCGAACACCGTCAGGCGTCACTTGAAGAACTGGGTCGGCTTGCTGAACCCCCGATGACCAAAGATGCTGTGGCCGGCCGTATCCGGCGGCTGCTGTCCATGGCCGACCGCAAGGCCAAGCAGGACGGAATCCCCGACACCGAGTCCGCGGTCACCCCGGACTTACTTGACGACGCCTGATTGGCGATAACTTAAAGTTGTTGGGCCGCAACCGTATCCGGCTGATCTGCTGAGAGCGCCCAGCGAATTCCGCTCACCAGGACGCGTCCCGACAGTCGAATCGCGGTGGCTTCCAGCGGAGGTAGATACGGCAGGCGCAGCGGCAGCCTCGCCCACGGCGGCAGCATGGACACCGCCGAAGCGGCCAGCACGCCGTAGGGGGCGCGGGCCAACAGTGACAGTGGGGGAGTGATGAGCAGGAACCGGGCGGCTTCCCGCGCAGCTTCGGTGCTGCTCAGTTCGCTGCGATAACCGGCAAGCCGCGTCCGCAGGTCGGCTTCTGTGCGTGGGGGGTCGAGCACCCCCAGCGCCGCAGCCACGCGGGCGGTGTCGGCCACATAGTCATCCCGACCCGCCTGGTCGAGCGGTGCCGCCCCGTAAAGCTGGTAGGCCTGCAGGAAACTGTCCACCTCTGCGATGTGGACCCACTCGAGCAGGTGGGGATCATCGGCCCGGTAGTCGCGGCCGTCGGGAGCCTGACCCCGGACACGCCGGTGGATGCCCCGGACTTTGTCGACTGCGCGCTGGGCGTCAGTGGCGGTGCCGAACGTGGTGACCGCCAGGAACGTGCTGGTGCGCTGGAGGCGTCCCCAGGGATCGCCGCGGTAATCGGAATGCTGGGCGACTCCGGCCATGGCCAACGGGTGCAACGACTGCAGCAGTAGGGCGCGCAGCCCCCCGACGAACATCGACGCATCGGCGTGCACCCGGCGAATGGGCCGGTCGTCGGCGAACCACCGCGGGCCCGGAGTGTCGTGGATCCGGCTCCGGTTCTGCGGGCCCTCGGGACCGGCAACCATGGCGAACAGGCCCCGGCCGAGCCGTTCCCGCACGTGATCGAAGTCCAGGTCCAAGTTCAGTGGCAACGCCATACCCCGACGGTACTCGGCTGCGGCCGCAATGATGGGCAGGGTTCCCGGTCGGGCGGCCTCGTCACGGCACTAGGCTGACCCCGGGAACTAGCAGCGACTAGAGGAGACAGACGTGACGATCCGAGTGGGCGTGAACGGTTTCGGACGCATCGGGCGCAATTTCTACCGCGCCCTGGCGGCACAGAAGGCCGAGGGCAAAGCCACCAATATCGAGATCGTGGCTGTCAACGACCTGACCGATATCGCGACGCTGGCACACCTATTGAAGTTCGACTCGATCCTTGGCCGTCTGGCCGAAGACGTTTCGGTGCAGGGCGACACGATCGTCATCGGCACCACCACGCTCAAGGCACTCGCGATCAAGGAAGGCCCGGCCGCATTGCCGTGGGGTGACCTTGGCGTCGATGTCGTGGTCGAGTCCACCGGAATTTTCACCGACGCCCGGGCGCGCGGACATCTGGAAGCCGGCGCCAGAAAGGTCCTCATCTCCGCTCCGGCCAGCGATGAGGACATCACGATCGTGATGGGTGTCAATGACGACAAGTACGACGGCAGCCAGAACATCATCTCCAATGCCTCATGCACCACGAACTGTCTTGGTCCGCTGGCGAAGGTGGTCAATGACGAGTTCGGCATCGTCCAGGGCCTGATGACGACGATTCACGCCTACACCCAGGATCAGAATCTGCAGGACGCCCCGCACAAGGATCTGCGTCGCGCCCGTGCCGCCGCACTCAATATCGTTCCGACCTCCACCGGCGCAGCCAAGGCCATCGGCCTGGTCCTGCCCGAGTTGAAGGGCAAGCTCGACGGCTACGCGCTGCGGGTCCCGATCCCGACCGGCTCGGTCACCGACCTCACTGTCGAGTTGAAGAAACAAGCCAGCGTGGAGTCCATCAACGCCGCACTCAAAGCCGCCGCCGAGGGGCCGATGAAGGGCATCCTGAAGTACTACGACGCCCCGATCGTCTCCAGCGATATCGTCACCGATCCGCACAGTTCAATCTTCGACTCCGGCCTGACCAAGGTCATCGGCAACCAGGCCAAGGTGGTCTCCTGGTATGACAACGAGTGGGGCTACTCCAACCGTCTGGTCGACCTGGTCGGTCTGGTCGGCAAGTCACTGTAAGCACCGGACGAGAAACCAGTGCCTGTCAAGACTCTCTCCGATCTGCTCGCCGACGGCGTCGAGGGCCGCGGTGTGCTGGTGCGCTGCGACCTCAATGTCCCGCTCGATGACAGCGGTGCCGTCACCGATACGGGGCGGATCGACGCGTCGGTGGCCACGCTGAAGGCACTCTCCGATGCCGGCGCCAAGGTGATCGTGACTGCGCACCTGGGCCGCCCCAAGGACGGACCGGATCCTTCGCTGTCACTGGCACCGGTGGCTGCGGTGCTGGGACAGAAGCTCGGCCGGCACGTCCAGCTCGCCGGAGATGTGGTCGGCACCGACGCACTGGCACGTGCCGAGGGCCTGACCGACGGCGACATTCTCCTGCTGGAGAACATCCGTTTCGATCCGCGCGAGACCAGCAAGGACGACGCGCAACGGCTGGCGCTGGCGAAAGCCCTCGCCGAATTGGTCGGGGAGGATGGCGCATTCGTTTCCGATGGTTTCGGTGTGGTGCACCGCAAACAGGCCTCGGTCTACGACGTCGCGACCCTGCTACCGCACTTCGCCGGCACCCTGGTTGCGGCCGAAGTCAAGGTACTCGAACAACTCAGCACCACTGGCGAACGGCCCTACGCCGTTGTGCTGGGTGGCTCGAAAGTCTCCGACAAACTCGCTGTGATCGAGAACCTGGCCGGAAAAGCCGACAGCGTTATCATCGGCGGCGGAATGTGCTTCACGTTCCTCGCCGCACAGGGCATTCCGGTGGGCACATCCTTGTTGCAGGAGGAGATGATCGACACCTGCCGTCAACTGCTCGAGGATTACGGTGACGTGATCCACCTGCCGGTCGATATCGTTGTCGCGGATAAGTTTTCCGCCGATGCCGTACCGGAAACTGTTGCTGCCGACAATATTCCGGCTAACAAAATGGGCCTGGATATTGGCCCCGAGTCGGTGAAACGGTTCACCACGCTGCTGTCCAATGCCCGGACCATTTTCTGGAACGGCCCCATGGGTGTATTCGAGTTCCCCGCCTTCGCCGTCGGCACCAAAGGAGTGGCCGAGGCGATTATCTCCGCAACAGCCAAGGGTGCTTTCAGTGTCGTCGGCGGCGGGGACTCCGCGGCCGCCGTGCGCCAACTCGGCCTGCCCGAGGATGGCTTCTCGCATATCTCCACCGGGGGTGGGGCCTCACTGGAATACCTTGAGGGCAAGACCCTGCCCGGCATCGACATCCTCAACTAGGAGACAGTTTTGTCCCGTAAACCGCTGATCGCCGGCAACTGGAAGATGAACCTCAATCACTTCGAGGCCATCGCACTGGTGCAGAAGATCGCCTTCGCGCTCCCTGACAAGTACTTCGACAAGGTCGACGTCACGGTCATCCCGCCTTTCACCGACCTACGCAGCGTCCAAACGCTGGTCGACGGTGACCGGTTGCGGCTCACCTACGGTGCGCAGGATCTATCGCAGCACGATTCCGGCGCGTACACCGGCGAGATCAGTGGTGCATTCCTGGCGAAGCTGGGCTGCACCTTCGCCGTCGTCGGCCACTCCGAGCGGCGCACCTACCACCATGAGGACGACGCACTGGTAGCCGCCAAAGCCGCCGCGGCGTTCCGGCACGGGCTCACCCCGATCGTGTGCATCGGCGAGCACCTCGATGTACGCGAGGCCGGCAATCACGTCGAGCACAACGTCGCTCAGTTGCGCGGATCGCTGGCCGGGCTGACCAATGAGCAGCTCACCACTGTGGTGATCGCCTACGAACCGGTGTGGGCGATCGGCACGGGCCGGGTGGCCAGCGCTGCTGACGCCCAAGAGGTGTGCGGGGCGATTCGCGCCGAGTTGGCGAACCTGGCATCGCCGACAATCGCCGAGGGTGTGCGGGTCCTCTACGGCGGTTCGGTCAACGCCAAGAACGTGGGGGAGATCGTCGCTCAACCCGATGTGGACGGGGCACTGGTGGGCGGCGCTTCGCTGGAAGGCGAGCAGTTCGCCACGCTGTCTGCCATCGCCGCAGGTGGACCGCTTCCCTAATCCGGACCGCCACCGGGTATCCTTGCACCATGGTTTTCGGCCTACAGATCCTGCTAGTGATCACCAGCCTCCTGCTGGTGCTGCTGGTGCTGCTGCACCGCGCCAAGGGCGGTGGCCTGTCGTCGCTGTTCGGCGGTGGCGTTCAGTCCAGCCTGTCGGGGTCGACCGTGGTTGAGAAGAACCTCGACCGTCTCACGCTGTTCGTGACCGGCATCTGGTTGGTCGCCATCATCGGCATCGCCCTGCAGCTGAAATACTCCTGAGCCGGCAGTTCGCGTTGGCCTCGTTCTGCGCGGTTAGCCATCCGCACCGATACTTGATGGCATGCCCCTCGTCCCTGATGTGACGCTTGAGCCGATCGGCGAGGTCTACCGGACCAGAGTCGGCCGGGAAGCCACCGAACCGATGCGCCAGGACATCCGGCTGCTCGGCACGATGCTGGGCAATACCGTCCGCGAACAGAGTGGCGATCAGGTCTTTGCTCTTGTCGAAAAGGCCCGAGTCGAATCATTCCGGGTGCGCCGGTCGGAGATCGACCGGGCCGAGATGACGCGCCTATTTGACGGTATCGACATCCGCCAGGCCATCCCGGTAATCCGTGCGTTCAGCCACTTCGCATTACTGGCCAATGTCGCCGAAGACATCCACCGCGAGCGGCGCCGCGCAGTCCATGTCGTGGCCGGCGAGGCACCGTCCGACAGCACCCTCGCTGCGACCTATCACAAACTCGACAGTGCCGGCTTGCACGCCGAGACGGTGGCCGAGGCCCTGCGCGGAGCGCTGATCTCACCGGTGATCACGGCACATCCGACCGAGACCCGTCGCCGCACCGTCTTCGACACTCAGAACCACATCACCAGGCTGATGCGGTTGCGGCTGCACGGGCAGGATCAGACTGAAGACGGTCGGGCCATCGAGACGGAGCTTCGACGCCAGATTCTCACGCTGTGGCAGACCGCGCTGATCCGGTTGTCGCGCTTGAAGATCCAAGATGAGATCGAATCCGGCCTGCGCTATTACCCGGCGTCATTCTTCGAGGTGATCCCCAAGGTTAACGCCGCGGTGCGGGACGCGCTACGCAGCAGGTGGCCTGATGCCGGCCTGCTGGACCAGCCGATCGTACGGCCGGGATCCTGGATCGGTGGTGACCGCGACGGCAATCCGAATGTGACAGCTGAGGTGGTTAAACGTGCTACCGGACGAGCCGCCGATACGGCATTGACGTTTTACTTTGACGAACTGATCCATTTGGAACAGGAGTTGTCGATGTCAGCCCGGTTAGTGGCGATCGGCGCGGATCTTGACGTCCTGGCATCGGCCTATGCTGATCCGGCCCGAAATGATGAGCCTTACCGCCGGGCGGTGCGGGTCATCCGCGGCAGGCTGACAGCGACCGCCGCGGAGATCTTGGACCGGGCACCTGAACACGTTCTGGACCTTGGGCTACCGCCCTACCGCAATTCCGATGAGATACTCGCCGATCTCGGTGTCCTCGATGCTTCGCTGCGGGCCAACGGCAGCGCACTTCTCGCCGATGACCGATTGGCTCGCCTCACTGACGCGGTTGAGGCTTTCGGGTTCCACCTGTGCGGTCTGGATATGCGGCAGAACTCCGAAACCCACGAACAGGTCGTGGCCGAACTTCTGGCCTGGGCCGGTGTCCACCCCGACTACGTCGCGTTGGCGGAGCCGCAACGGATAGCCGTATTGGTTGCCGAGTTATCCACACGTCGTCCCTTGATCCGCGATGATGCCGAACTGTCTGAACTTGCCCGCAAAGAACTCGATATCGTCTTCGCCGCGGCGCGCGCGGTCAGGATGCTCGGCCCAGCCGCGGTGCCCACCTACATCATCTCGATGTGCCAGTCGGTCTCGGACATGCTCGAGGCAGCGCTGCTGTTGAAAGAAGCTGGGCTGCTCGATGTCTCGGGGCCTAAGCCATATGTGCCGGTGGGTATTGTGCCGCTCTTCGAGACGATTGACGACCTGCGCCGTGGCGCGGCCATTTTCGAGGCTGCGCTTGACCTACCCCTCTACCGGTCGGTGGCACATGCCCGGGGCGACACCCAGGAAGTGATGCTGGGTTACTCCGATTCCAACAAGGACGGCGGTTATCTGGCCGCGAACTGGGCGCTCTATCGCGCGGAGTTGAATCTGGTCGAGTCAGCCCGCAAGACCGGAATCCGGTTGCGGCTCTTCCATGGACGCGGTGGGACCGTGGGTCGAGGTGGCGGCCCCAGCTACGAGGCAATCCTCGCTCAACCCCCGGGTGCCGTCAGTGGATCTCTTCGACTCACAGAGCAGGGTGAGGTGATCGCGGCCAAGTATGCCGAGCCACGGATCGCACACCGTAACCTCGAGAGTCTGATTGCAGCGACCCTGGAGTCGACCCTGCTTGACGTCGAAGGCCTCGGCGACGGCGCGGAGCCCGCCTACCGGGTGCTGGACGAAATCGCTTCCCTCGCCCAGCATGCCTATGCCGAATTGGTTCACCACACGCCCGGATTCGTCGAGTACTTCGAGGCCTCGACACCAGTCAGTGAGATCGGATCGCTCAATATCGGCAGCCGGCCTACAACACGTAAGGCGACTACCTCCATTGCCGATTTACGGGCGATCCCCTGGGTGCTGGCGTGGAGCCAATCCCGGGTGATGCTGCCAGGGTGGTACGGCACCGGTACGGCAATCGAGAGTTGGATCGCCGAGGGCGACGATCGTGTGGACGTGCTGCGCGATCTTTACCAGAGGTGGCCGTTCTTCCGCACAGTGCTCTCCAATATGGCGCAGGTCCTGGCAAAGTCCGATATGGGGTTGGCGGCTCGGTATTCGGAATTGGTTGCCGATCCTGAGTTACGCCGTCGCGTGTTCGACAAGATCCACTCCGAACATGACCGAACCATCCGTATGCACAAGTTGGTCACCGGTCATGACGATTTGTTAGCCGATAATCCGGCGCTGGCACGCTCGGTGTTCAACCGATTTCCCTATCTGGAGCCGCTCAACCATCTTCAGGTCGAGTTGCTGCGCCGCTTCCGCTCCGGTGAAAATGATGAACTGGTGCAGCGCGGAATCTTGTTGACTATGAGTGGTTTAGCCTCGGCTCTGCGCAACAGCGGCTGATCGAGCAACATCGGCGTACAGTTTGAAAGACGGGACCAGGCAGGCCCCACAAGCCAAAGGGTCAACCGTGTCTGACAAGTCCCCGCGTCAAGCTATGTCCAAGAAGCCCGGGAAATCATTGAAAGAAAAGCGGGCCGCCAAGCGAGCCAAGGGCGATCCGACTCCAATCGATACGGTGCTCAACTCCAAGAAACGCTGAAGCCTTACGTTGCTCAAATGGTCGGCTACTTGACGATCGTGAACTGCATGAGGTTGACAATTCCTTTTCGGAATCCATCGGCACAGCCGATCATGTATTTGTCGTAATCGTCGTAGGCCTGCTGCCCGGAAATCCGGATGGCTTCGTCGCGACTGCCAACCAAATTCTCGTGCCACATGTCCAGGGTGCGGGCGTAGTGCTGGCCTAACTCCTGGATGCGCTCGATCTTGAATCCCGCCTCTGAGCTTCGCGCCTGGATGATCTCCGGTGACGGCAGTCGGCAGCCCGGGAAGATCGTCTTGGCCATGAAGAGGATGAACTTCAGGTCGCTGATGGTGAGGGCGATTCCATTGTCCCGGTAGAAGTCGATATCGTGCGCCACAATCGTGTGCAGCAGCATCCGCCCGTCCGCGGGCAGTGCGGCGTACATCTTCCGGAAGAACTCCGGATAGGTCTCGAATCCGAAGTGTTCGAACGAACCGATCATGAACACCCGGTCGATTTTTCCGTCGAACTCCTGCCAGGCCTGGAAGCGGACCTCTTTGGAGCGGTCGCCGGGCAGATCGGCGAAGAGCTTGCTGACATGTTCGTATTGATTCTTGCTGATGGTCAGCCCGATGACATTGACGTCGTATTTCTCCACGGCGCGGGCCAGGGCCGACCCCCAGCCGCAACCCACGTCCAAGACCGTCATACCGGGTTTGAGGTCCAACTTGCCCAACACAAGATCGATCTTCGCCATTTGAGCTTGTTCGAGGCCGTAGTCGTCCTCGGCAAAGTAGGCGCAGGTGTAGGTGAGGGTTGGATCGAGGAACAAGCTGAAGAAATCGTCGGATAGGTCGTAGTGGGCCTGAACATCTTTGTACGACTGCTGTAAATCGCTCAAAATCTCTTCTCAATTCCCTAGAAGACAAACTGCGGTGGCACGTTGATGAAGGACCTCGGCGCTGAGCAAAGACGCGATGCTGCGGTGCGGCAGTTCATCTGCGATACCTTCCAAGTCTACTCGGGCGATCGGTGTCAAGTGATTTCAGCTATTCCCGCTGCTCAGCGCGCGCGCCGCAGCCTCGTCGAGCAACCACAGCGTCGACTCAAGGCCCACCGCGCCTGCGGCAGGCACATCCAGCGGATCCGCCCCGTTGACGGCTGCGGCGACCGCGGCGGCCTTCGCATCACCTGATACCACCAGCCACACCTGTCGGGAACGGCGGATGGCCGGCAGGGTCAGCGTGATGCGGCGGGGGGGCGGCTTGGGCGAGTCGTCCACGCCGAGGACCATTCGCTGCTTCTCTTTGACCGCGGGGGTGTGCGGGAACAGCGAATTGATATGACCCTCCCCGCCCATACCGAGTAGGTGGACATCGAAGACCGGTGTTGGCTGACCCGGTTCGGCGTTCGCGACCAGAACATCTTCATAGGCACGCGCGGCGGCGTCGAGGTCGGCGCCGAATCCTGCATCGCTCGACGGCATCGGATGAATATTGCCGGCCGGGATGTCGATGTGGTCCAGAAGTGCCTCGCGGGCCTGTTTCTCGTTGCGCTCGTCATCGTCGTGCGCCACGTACCGATCGTCACCCCAGAACAGATGGACTCGTGCCCAATCGACGGGGTGAGAACCGAGGTGTTTGAGCAGGGCGATACCGGTGCCTCCGCCGGTTAACACGATCAACGCCCGACCTCGCGCTGCGATGGAAGCCGAGATCTCCGTCACGAGGCGGTCACCCACTGCGGTCACCAATTCCGCGGTGTCGGGATAGGTCTCGACGGCTACGCCCACGGTCAGCCGTTCCCACCGGCCGGGTACTGAACCTTCTCAATACCGGCCAGTGCCTGGTGGTAGATCTCATCGGCATCGAGTCGGCGCAGGTCCTCTGCCAGACACTCGCGAGTCTCGCGGCGCGGTAACGGAAGTTTCGCTACCGGACGGCCGGTACGGCTCAGTGTCGCAGTCGCACCGTCCTGCGGTCGGGCCAGGGTGATGGTTTGGCTGGGCTGTACAAGTTCCACCTTGAGTTCGCCGATCTCGCGCCGAACCGTACCGTCGATATGGCTGGCAAGCCAGCCGGCCAGGATGTCGAGGGCGGGCTCGTCCCTGAGTCCGGAAACCACCGCGGAGGTGACGGGTTCATACGGCGGTTGGTCCAGCGCCGAAGCCAGCAACGCCCGCCAATAGGTGATTCGGCTCCAGGCCAGGTCAGTGTCACCCTGGGCATAGCCCTGCAATCGGCTGTGCAGTGCGGCGAGCGGATCAGGTGCCGCGGTGGCGTCAGTGATCCGACGAATCGCCAAGCGGCCCAGCGGATCCTGAGATGGGACCTCAGGGCTGGAACCCGGCCACCACGCTACGACCGGTGTGTCGGGTAGTAGGAATGGCAGCACGACACTGGCGGCATGGGATGCCAGTGGTCCGGAGGTTCGCAACACCACCACCTCGCCGGCGCCGGCATCGCCACCCACGCGAAGTTGGCCGTCCAGGCGCGGTTCGGATGCCAGTCGATCAGCGGGAACGACCACGATGATCCGGCAGGGGTGCTCTCGGCTCGCCGAGGTGGCGGCGTCGATGGAGTCCTCGACGAGATCTTCGGTATCGGGAGCCACCACCAGGGTCAGAACGCGCCCGAGGGTGATGGCGCCGCCCTCTTCGCGCAATGACGTGATCCGTTTGTTGATGTCATTGGTCGTGGTGTCGGGCATCTCGACGATCATCGTGCTGCGCCCCTTCCGGCGGTCATGGCCGCCGCCAGTTCCGGCCCGACCGTTCGAGCATCTCGAATGCCAAGTCCGGTCCCCAGGTTCCCGACTCGTAGGGATCAGGCTTGCCGTGTTTCGCCCAGTACTCCAGAGCGGGATCCAATATCTCCCAGGATAATTCGACCTCTGCATTTACCGGGAACAGTGACGGCTCCCCGAGCAGGACGTCGAGGATCAGTCGCTCGTAGGCCTCCGGGGAATCCTCGGCGAATGCCGACCCGTAGGAGAAGTCCATGTTGACATCGCGCACCTCCATGGTGCTGCCCGGAACCTTGGAGCCGAACCTCAGCGTGATGCCCTCGTCAGGCTGAACGCGGAATACCAGGGCGTTCTGGCCGAGTTCCTCTGTCATGGTGGCATCGAACGGGAGATGCGGTGCCCGCTTGAACATCAACGCGATCTCGGTGACCCTGCGGCCGAGTCGCTTTCCGGTTCGCAGGTAGAACGGCACGCCCGCCCAGCGGCGGGTATCCACCTCGAGTTCAATCGCCGCGAAGGTCTCCGTGGTGGAGGTCTTGGAGAAGCCCTCCTCGTCGAGCAGTCCGACCACTTTCTCGCCGCCCTGCCAACCCGCGGTGTACTGCCCGCGCGAGGTGGTCAGATCCAGCGGACCGGCCAGTCTGGTGGCGGAGAGCACCTTGACCTTCTCGGCCTTGACCTCCTCGGGTTGGAAACTCACCGGCTCTTCCATTGCTGTGAGAGCGAGCAGTTGCAGCAGGTGGTTCTGGATCACATCGCGGGCGGCGCCGATACCGTCGTAGTAGCCGGCCCGCCCGCCCAGGCCGATGTCCTCGGCCATGGTGATCTGCACGCTGTCGACATAGTGGCTGTTCCAGATCGGCTCATAGAGCGCATTGGCGAAGCGCAGGGCCAGGATGTTCTGGACCGTCTCTTTACCCAGGTAGTGATCGATGCGGAATACCGATTCCTCGGGAAACACGCTGTTGACAACTTTGTTGAGCTCGATGGCGCTCTGCAGGTCGTGGCCGAACGGCTTCTCGATCACCACCCTGCTCCACTGGCCGTCGTGGGAGTCGGCCAGACCGGACTTCTTCAGTTGTTCGCAAACCACCGGGAATGCCTTCGGCGGAATGGATAGATAGAAGGCATGATTACCGCCGGTGCCCCGCTCGGTGTCGAGGCCGGCCAAGGTCTCGGCCAGTGTTGCGAAGGCGGCCGAGTCATCGAAACTGCCTTGGACGAAACGGATTCCCTCCGCCAGTCGGTCCCACACCTCCTGCCGGAATGGCGTCCGGGCGTGTTCTCTGACGGCGTCGTAGACGATCTCACCGAAATCCTGATCGGCCCAGTCGCGACGGGCGAAGCCCACTAGAGAGAACGACGGAGGCAGTAGGCCGCGGTTGGCGAGGTCGTAGATGGCGGGCATCAGTTTCTTGCGGGACAGGTCGCCGGTGACGCCGAAGATGACCACACTGCACGGACCGGCAATCCGAGGCATGCGTTTGTCCCGTTTATCCCGTAACGGGTTGTGCCAACCGGCCGGGACAGCCGTCAGTGCCGCAGAGCCAGGTGTGGTGCCGGCACTCATTTCGCCGCGGCGTCCAACTGGCCCTGGGTCGCATCGAGCAGTTCCTGCCAGGATTTTTCGAACTTCTCCACGCCGTCCTCCTCGAGGTGGGAGAAGACATCGTTCAGATCGATCCCGACGGCGGTCAGTGCATTGAACACGGCCTGTGACTCAGCGCCGGTTCCGCTGAGGGTGTCACCGGTGACGTGACCGTGGTCGGCGACGGCATCCATGGTCTTCTCCGGCATGGTATTGACCGTGTCGGGTCCCACCAGTTCGGTGACGTACAGGGTGTCGGAGTAGTCGGGATTCTTGACTCCGGTCGACGCCCACAGCGGCCGCTGCACCCATCCACCGGCCTCGGCCAGTGGTGTCCAACGCCCACCGGAGCAGAACACCTCCTCATAGGCGGCGTAGGCCAGTCGCGCATTGGCCACTCCGGCCTTGCCGCGCAACTCCAGTGCCTCCTTGGTGCCGATCGCCTCAAGTCGCTTGTCGATCTCGGTGTCGACCCGGGATACGAAGAACGAGGCGACCGAATGGATCGTGTTCAGGTCATGCCCGGCCTGCTTAGCGGCCTCGAGGCCGGCGAGGTAGGCCGCCATCACTGCACGGTGGCGATCGACGGAGAAGATCAGCGTGACATTGACCGAAATGCCCTCGGCGAGAACCGCCGTGATAGCGGGCAGACCGGCCAGCGTGGCGGGAATCTTGATCAGCAGATTGGGCCGATCAACGATTTTCCACAACTCGATCGCCTGCAGGATCGTCTTATCGGTGTCATGCGCCAACCGCGGGTCGACCTCGATCGAGACCCGGCCGTCGACGCCATTGGAGGCCTTCCATTGCGGCCGAAGCACATCGCAGGCCTCTCGGACGTCGTCCGTGGTGGCGGTGCGGATGGTGGCGTCGACGTCGGCGCCCCGCGCGGCGAGTTCAGCGACCTGCGCGGCATACGCGGTGCCCGTAGAGAGTGCAGCCTGGAATATCGACGGGTTGGTTGTGACGCCGACAACACTCTTGGTGTCGATGAGTTCCTGCAGATTGCCTGAACGCAAACGGTCCCGGGATAGGTCGTCGAGCCAGACGGAAACGCCTGCTTCCGACAGTGCCGCGAGGTGTCGATTCTGAGCCATGGTTCTCCTGAGGTGTGAGGGTTAGCGGTTGATTGCTCGTTCCGCGGCTGCGGCTACCGCCTCGGCGGTAAACCCGAACTCGCGGAACAACGTCTTGTCATCAGCGGAAGCGCCGTAGTGCTCAAGAGAGACGATCTCGCCGTCTCCGACGTACTTGTGCCAGCCCTGCGCTATGCCGGCTTCCACTGACACCCGGGCGCGCTTGCCCGGCGGCAGGACATGGTCGCGATACTCCTGCGACTGGGCCTCGAACCACTCGACGCACGGCATGGATACCACTGCTGCCCGGATTGTTTTATCGGCCAACAACTTCTGTGCCTCAACGGCGAGCTGTAGTTCTGACCCGGTCGCGATGATGATCACATCGGCGTCGGCCGAGCCGCGTTCGCCGAGTATATAACCGCCGCGGGCGACGCCCTCACTACTGGTGCCGTCGAGCACCGGGACTCCCTGCCTGGTCAGGATGAACCCGACCGGACCGCTGCAGGCATCGGTACCGCGTGCGACGATCGCACGCCACGCGAAGGCGGTTTCGTTCGGGTCGCCCGGACGCACCACCGACAAGTTCGGAATGGCGCGCAGTGCGGCCAGATGCTCGATGGGTTGGTGGGTGGGGCCGTCCTCGCCCAGGCCGATCGAGTCGTGCGTCCAGATGTAGATGGGATCGATATCCATCAACGCCGCCAAACGCACGGCCGGGCGCATGTAGTCGGAGAACTGCATGAAGGTGCCGCCGAAAGCGCGGGTCGGACCGTGCAGCACGATGCCCGACAGGATCGCGCCCATCGCGTGCTCGCGGATGCCGAAGTGCAGCACCCGGCCATACCAGTCGGCGGTGTAGTCCTCCGTCGATATCGACGGGGGTCCGAAAGACCGGACACCGTTGATGGTGGTGTTGTTGCTCCCCGCCAGATCCGCCGAACCACCCCAGAGTTCGGGTAGCTTCGGAGCTACGTCGTTGAGGACCTGACCGAACGCGGCCCGGGTTGCGACCGGTTTGGAACCCGGTTCCCAGTGCGTCAAATCGGCATCCCAGCCGGCGGGCAGTTCGCGGGCCAGTAGCCGGTCCAGCAGCGTCTTGCGTTTCGGTTCGCGCTTGGCCCACGCGTCGAAATCGCCCTGCCAGTCCTTGTGTGCCGCCCTGCCGCGGTCGATAAGCGCGCGGGTGTGTGTGATGACCTCGTCTGTGACCTCGAAGTTCTTGTCCGGATCGAAGCCGAGCACCTTCTTGGTGGCGGCCACCTCGTCGGCGCCCAGTGCCGAGCCGTGCACCCCGCCGGTGTTCATCTTGGTCGGCGCGGGGTAGCCGATGATGGTGCGCAGGGCTATGAACGACGGTTTGTCGGTGACTTTCTTGGCGGCCTCGATCGCTTTTTCGATACCTGCGACGTTCTCGCCGCCCTCGACTACCTGAACGTGCCAGCCGTAGGCCTCGTAGCGGGCCGGTGTGTTCTCGGTGAACGCAATATTGGTGTTGTGTTCGATGGAGATCTCGTTGTCATCCCAGAACACGATGAGATTGCCTAACTGCTGGGTGCCGGCCAGTGAGCAGGCTTCGCTGGTGACGCCTTCTTCCATATCGCCGTCGGAGGCGATCACATAGATGTAGTGATCGAAGGGGCTGGTGCCCGGCGCGGCGTCGGGATCGAACAATCCGCGCTCGAAGCGGGCCGCCATAGCCATGCCGACTGCTGAGGCCAGACCCTGGCCCAGGGGACCGGTGGTGATCTCCACACCTTTGGTATGCCGGTATTCCGGATGACCGGGGGTTTTGGACTCCCAGGTGCGCAGTGCCTCGATATCGGACAGTTCCAAACCGAAGCCGCCAAGGTACAGCTGGATGTAGAGGGTGAGACTGCTGTGCCCGCAGGACAGCACGAACCGGTCGCGGCCCAGCCATTCGGTATCTGCCGGATCATGGCGCATAGCCCGCTGGAACAGTGTGTAGGCCAGCGGCGCGAGGCTCATCGCCGTGCCCGGGTGGCCGTTGCCTACCTTCTGCACCGCGTCGGCGGCTAGCACCCGCGCCGTATCGACGGCGCGCGAGTCCACCTCGGTCCAATCGGCGGGGTGGTGCGGCCGGGTGAGCACGGAAATCTCTTCGAGCGTCGTCACGAAGTCACTCCTTGTTTCGTCGCGTCGTTGGGGCAAGGCAGTTCGTTCACACCCTAACGGCGAATACTCGGCTCGTTCAGGCTTCAGCCCAGCTCATTGGTCTGACCATCAGGTAGCCGGAAGGTGAACCCTGGGGGGTCAACCCGAGACCGTGACTCAGGTCAGGGTTCACGATGGCCGGTATTGGACCCGCAGGTACCGCTGGGCTCCAACGCGGTCTACCATCGCCTGTAGTAGATGCCCTGTCATAACCGCCGTTGGTGAGGAGTTATCGCGTGGACGTTCGCGAGACGCCCGTCGGCGCGGGTGCTGACAAGGGGTTACGCAATAGCCTCCTGGGATATCTTGCGCTGACCAAGCCCCGGGTCATCGAGTTGCTGCTGGTGACCACAATCCCGGCGATGCTGCTGGCTGATCGCGGATCGGTCGATCTGGTGCTGATTCTGAACACCCTCTTCGGCGGCATGCTGGCCGCCGGCGGCGCGAACACGCTGAACTGTGTGGCCGACGCCGATATTGACAAGGTGATGAAACGCACCGCAGGCCGACCATTGGCCCGGGCGACCGTGCCGCGCAGTCATGCCCTGGTGTTCGGGCTGGCCCTGGCGGTCGCCTCCTTCTTCTGGCTCTGGTGGACCACCAACATGCTGTCGGCCCATCTGGCCGCCGCCACCATCGCGTTCTACGTGCTGGTTTACACCCTGCTGCTCAAGCGCCGCACCTCGCAGAACGTGGTGTGGGGCGGCGCGGCGGGTTGTATGCCGGTCATGATCGGCTGGTCGGCAGTCACCGGCACTATCGGCTGGCAGGCGCTGGCCATGTTCGCCATCATCTTCTTCTGGACGCCGCCGCACACCTGGGCATTGGCCATGCGTTACAAGGAGGACTACGCCGCCGCCGGTGTCCCGATGCTTCCTGTGGTCGCCACCGAACGTCAGGTCACCACTCAGATCATCGTTTACACCTGGCTGACGGTGCTGGCCACGATGGCGCTGATCCCGGCCGCGGGCTGGCTTTATGCCGTGGTCGCAGTTCTGGCCGGAGCGTGGTTCCTGACCCTGGCCCATCGGCTACACGCCGGAGTGTGCCGAGGGGAAGCCGTTAAGCCCCTCAAGCTGTTCCTGCAGTCCAACAATTACCTCTCCGCGGTGTTCTGCGCACTGGCGGTCGACTCGGTGATCGGCCTTCCCACACTGTTGAGCTAATGGCCCCGACTCGTCTAACGGCCCCAACTCCTCTGATGGCCCTAGGGCAACAGAACTATCGATCCCGTGGTCTTTCTTTCCTGAAGGTCGGTGTGGGCGCGGTCGGCCTCGGCGAGCGGGTAATGCCCGCCGACGGTGATGACGATCGAGCCGTCGGCGATCGCCTCGAGTACCTCGCCTGCCCGCCAGGCGAACTCATCCGGCGTGCGCACGAAATGCACCAGGCTGGGGCGGGTCAGGGAGACTGATCCGGCCGCACTGAGGCGCTGTGGGTCGACCGGCGGCACCGGCCCACTGGCAGCCCCGAACAGCGCCAGCGTGCCGCGCACCGCCAGGCTGGCCAGACTGGCGTCGAAGGTCGAAGCGCCCACTCCGTCGTATACGGCGGCCACACCGCGTCCATTGGTGAGCTCGCGCACCCGCCCGGCGAATTCGGCGGGATCCTCGGGATAGTCGAGCACCTCGACGGCGCCGGCCTGCCGGGAAAGGTCCGCCTTGTCCGCCGTTGAGGCCGTGGTGATGACCCGGGCGCCGAGGCTGGTCGCCCACTGGGTGAGGATCAGGCCCACGCCACCCGCTCCGGCGTGAACCAGCAGGAAATCACGCGGTTGAACCTGGTACACCGATTTGATCAGGTAGTGCGCGGTCATGCCTTTGAGCAGAGCGGAGGCGATGACGTCGGATTGCACGACCTCGGGGACGTACGCGACGAAATCAGCTGGGGCGGTGCAGTATTGCGCATAGGCTCCGACCGCGTTGGCGGTGACGACCCGATCACCGACGTTGATGACGGCCACGTCGTCACCGACCGCCGCCACCGTTCCGCACACCTCGCTGCCGGCGACGTACGGCAGCTGCCGCGGATAGGTCCCGGAGCGGAAGTAGATGTCGATGTAGTTCACCCCGATGGCATCGGCCTGGATGAGTACTTCGCCGGGGCCGGGGGAGGGCACCGGCTTCTCGACGTAGCGCAGGACCTCAGGTCCGCCTGTCTCGGCGACTTCGACAGCGTGCATGTCTCTATCATCCCTGTTGTGAGGTCGCAATGAAGCTGGCCCGTCCGAATCTGTTCCATCCCCGCATCGTGCTGGCATCGTGCGGGCTGTTGCTTGACAGTGTGTGCGACGGCGCTGGCGATGACGCCGGTTTGGTCGGGGCGCTACGGAAGCGCGGGCTGCACGCCACGTGGTTGGCCTGGGACGATCCGCAGACAGCGAAGGCCGATCTGGTGATCGTGCGCACGGTGTCGGACCTCGATGATCGGCGCGAGGAATTCCTGGCCTGGACCACCCGGGTGCGCAACCTGCTCAATGCGCCGGCCGTGCTGTCATGGAACAGCGACCAGCACTACCTGGCGGATCTGAGGGCTGCCGGTGTGCCGGTGGCACCTCGTGGCGCCCGGGCCAAGGCCCGGGCAACCGGCCTGGTCTTCCTCGGCGGCGAGCAGTCCCATGCGGTCAGCTTTTCCTCGTCGGGGAAAGCGACTGTGGCAGAACCCGACTTCGAGCTCTGGGATCTGGGTTACGCCGTGCTGGAGGCCGCATGCGTGCGGGTGGGGGTGAGCAGAGCGGAACTGCTCTGCGGTCGTGTCGATCTGATTGGTGGTAACGATGGCCCGACGGTGCGCGGACTTGATCTGATTCAACCCGATCTGAGCTGGCGTCATCTCGACATCGACATCCGCGCGGTACAGCAGCGCCGATTCGCTCTCGGCGTCGAATCAGCCTGCGAGCGTCTGGGTCTCGGCCCGCTGTCGCATCGCGGCCCATAGCGCCGCGGTAGCGGCGGTGCAGATTGCCGCTCCGGCGACGTGGAACGCGACCAGCGCCGCGGGCACCCCGGTGTGATACTGCACCACTCCGATCGAGCCCTGGGCCAGCACTGCGGCGGTGAGCACGACAAGTCGACGCTTGACCAGATGCGGCGCGCCGACGGCCCACAACCCTGCGCCCAGGCCGATCAGCAGGCTGAGGTAACAGATCAGCAGGTTGGCATGCACATGCACGAGTGTGACGATTTCAATCTCGAGTCGCGGAACCGTCCGTTGCGGACTCTTATCTCCGGCGTGCGGGCCCGCTCCTGTGACCAACGTGCCGGTGATCAGGGTTGCGGTGAGCATGACGGCACTGAGAAATGTCAACTGGCGCAGTGGTTTAGGCACGGTCACGCTCACTACACCGTCGTCCGGTTCCCCGACTTTGACGTAGAGCAGCGTGGCCAGCCACACCATCACCATCGACACCAGAAGATGAATTGCCACCGTCCACCAGAGCAGACCGGTCAGGACGGTAATCCCTCCGATCACGGCCTGCAGGACGGTCGAGGCGGGCATCAGCCACGCATAGAACAGCACCTCACGACGTCGCCGGGCGCGGGTGACCGCCAGCACCGCGGCAGCGGCGGTGATCACCACCAGGAAGGTCAACAGCCGGTTGCCGAACTCGACGGCCTGATGCACCAGTGGCACCTCGGCATGAGGTACCGGAGTGAAGCTTCCCGGGAAGCACTGAGGCCAGGTGGGGCAGCCCAGCCCGGATGCGGTGACTCGCACGATTGCGCCGGTGACCGAGATTCCGGCCTGGGTTAGCACGACGACGCCGGCGATGATGCGTTGGGCCCGAAGGCTTGGCAGTGGAAGCAGGTCCACCAGTCGCAGGAAGTACCGGTACATCAGGTGAACCGGAACCAGCGCAGTGCCGCCAGTGCCGCTACCGTGCCCCAGGCCGCCAACACCGCGATGCCGAACCAATCAACCGACAGTTCGGTGGCGCGCGTGAGGGCTTCGGTCAACGCCCCCGACGGCGTCAGTCGCGCCACCCAGGTCAGCGCACGCGGGATCGTGTCGGTCTCGAGGGTGAGCGCTCCGAATCCGGCGAAGATGAACCACAGTAGATTGGCGACGGCCAACACGATCTCAGCCCGCAGCGTTCCGCCGAGCAACAAGCCCATAGCGACAAAGGTTGCGGTGCCCAATGCGATGACCGCAGCACCAAGGAGCAGCCCCGCAGGATTTGGACGCCATCCCAGGGCCAGGCCGATTCCGCCGAGCAGGATCGCCTGCAGGAAAACAACACTCACCACAGCCAGGGCCTTGCCGGCGATAATGCACCACACCGGCAGAGCGGTCGCCCCGAGTCGCTTCAATGCCCCGTAGCGGCGGTCGAAAGCTACCGCGATGGCCTGACCTGTGAATGCCGTGGAGATCACGGCCAGGGCCATGACGGTGGGAACAAACACCGCAACCCGCTGCTCACCGAATGCGCCCAGTGGCAGAACTGTGAGTCCGATCAGCAGGGTGATCGGAATGAACATGGTCAGCAAGAGCTGTTCGCCGTTGCGGAGCAACAGCCTCACTTCCAGGCCGTACTGCGCGGCCAGCATCCGGGGAACAGTGTTGCCCTGTGGTGCCGGTGTGAAGGTACCCGCCGGAAAAAGCTCCGTCACTGCCGTAGCTCCTTGCCCGTCACATCGAGGAATACGTCCTCGAGGCTGCGCTGTTCCACGCGCAGATCGGTAGTCAGGATGTCCAGGCGTGCGCACCATGCCGTCACCGTCGCGAGAACCTGCGGGTCGATCTTGCCTTCGACGAGGTACTCGCCGGGGGTGAGTTCGCTCGTGCGGTACCCCTCCGGCAGAGCCGCCACCAATAGCGATAAATCGAGACGCCGTGGCGCGGTGAACCGAAGCTGATCCTCGGCACCGCTGCGCATCAACTGCGCAGGTGTGCCGGACGCGACCGCGGATCCGTGGTCGATGATCACGATCCGGTCGGCCAGTTCCTCGGCCTCTTTGAGTTGATGGGTGGTCAACACCACTGTCACACCATCGCGGCGCAGGGCGTCGATGAGTTCCCACACCACCAACCGGGCGTGGGCGTCCATCCCCGCGGTCGGCTCATCGAGGAACACCAACTCCGGTCGGCCGACGATCGCGCAGGCCAGCGCCAGACGCTGCTGCTGTCCTCCGGACAGACGGCGGTAGGTGGTTCTTGCGGCGTCGGTGAGGCCGAGCGTGTCCAGCAACCAGGCGGGATCCAGGGGGCGGGCGGTGTAGGCGGCCACGAGGTTCAGCATTTCCCCCGCCCGCGCCGCCGGGTAGCCGCCCCCGCCCTGAAGCATGACGCCGATCCGTTCGCGCAGCCGCGCGTTATCGGCCACCGGATCCAGACCCAACACTTCAATGGAGCCGGAATCGGGTCGGACGAACCCTTCGCACATCTCGACTGTCGTCGTCTTGCCGGCGCCGTTGGGACCGAGCAGGGCCAGCACTTCGGCGCGTTGCACTTCGAGGTCCAGGTCGGACACCGCAAGGGTGGACCCGTACCGTTTCGACACCCCGTGCAGACGTACCGGGGTATTCGCGCCGGAACTCACGGTGACTCAGCGTAGGCGGAAGGGGTGGGGCGTGCCGCCGGTGGCTGCGTCGCGGGCTCATGCAGCGCCCCGGGGCCGAGGTCCTGGCCGCAGTACCGTTCGCCGGTCCCGGGCACGAAACGCCATGGCAACCTGTTCAGCGTCAACCCGATGAGCAACAGCGCGATCACTGCGCTGGCCACCGTGGCGTCGATGATCTGAAACAGCGCGAACCGGTCGCCATTGGCGGTGGGACCGAAGATTCCGACAACCAGGGTGACGGCGATGACTGCGATGCGGAATCGCGGCCGGGTGGCCCAGGCCGCCAACGGAATGATGGCCCACAGCAGGTACCACGGTTGTACGACCGGAAACAGCAGGACGGTGGCGCCGAGCGCGACGCCCAGCCCGCCAACCGGATGCAGCCGTCCCCGAAGCACCGAAATCAGCAACCAGCTCACGGTGATCGCGATGATCAGCACCCCCGTCGCACGGGTCAGTGAGAGCACCGACGTGGTGTGGTCACCCAGTCCGAGCAGGATCCCCACCTGCCCGGTGCCCAATGCCAGCAGCGTGGGGGGTGACATCCAACTCCGCACCACGTTGGCGGTGCCCAGGGTGAAAAGCCAGCCGAAGCCGAGCCCACTGATCCAGCCGATGAATCCCATCACCGCCAGGGCCAGCGATCCGAGCATGCAGCTCGCCGAGAGAAACGCTCGGAATGTTCCACCCCAGCGGTGGGCTAGGGCCATCGTGGTGAATCCCAGTGCCAAGAGACCGGGCAGCTTCACCTGAGACGACATGACGATCAACACCGTGCCGGCCAGCAGTAGTGCCAGCGGGGCCCACTGGCTCCAGTCGTCCCGGGATCGCGGCCAATGGACGGGCCGTGGCAGCAGCGGCTGGTTCTGATCGATTCCCCGCAGCGCGATCTCGGTGCCGGCCAGCATCAGACCCAGCATCAGCGCCTCGTTGTGGATACCGGCGACCAGGTGCATCAGTAGCAACGGATTCGCTGCGCCGAGCCAGAGCGCACTGACTTCCGCGACCCCGCAGCGCTGGGCCAAACGTGGTGTTGCCCAAATGATCAGGCCGACGCCGATGAGCACGACGACGCGGTGACACAGCACCGCCGCGACGATGTTCTCTCCGGTGAGCGCGGAGATCCCGCGGCCGATCCACAAGAACAACGGACCGTATGGCGCCGGCGTCTCACGCCAGAGGCTGGGCACCGAGAGGGTGAACACGTGATCCAGGCCGAGTCCGGGCGCCGGGCCGACCTGGTAGGGATTGAGGCCATTGCGGGCTATCTGGCTCTGGGCCAGATAGGAGTAGACGTCTTTGCTGTACATGGGTGGCGCGATGAGCAGTGGCACCATCCACACCAGCAGCGTGCGATCCAGTTGGCTGCGTGACATCCGGCGGGGGCCCAGCGTGAATCGGCCCAGCATCAGCCAGGCCAGTGCCATCATCACCGCACCGGTGGTCGTCATGGTCAATGAGACGGTCGCAATGCGGGACGGCAAATTGAGTAACCGCACGCCGAAGGTGGGGTCCTGGACCACCGGGCGGGCGCCTGCTCCGAGCGCCCCGATCCCCATCAGCACGGTTCCGGTCGCGCCGAACAGCCGCGTTCGCCGCAGGGCGGTCAGTTCGGTCTGGTTGAGCGGTGGAGCCTCGATGCGCTCGTCACCGTGCAGCTTCGCGATCGACGAACTCAGGGAGAGCTGCCGGGCTGCCACACCAGCACTCTATCCGCCGTCCATCAGGGACTTGGGCAGGTGAGGGTTACCTTGCTAGACCCGTCCGGCTAATTGCGTCACACTGACGTTGTGAAAATCCTTCCTGATGAATCGCCCGTTGTCGGCGGCACGTCGGGCCAGGACGGGCAGACCCGGCGCGCGATCGTGCGTCTGCTGCTGGAATCGGGGTCGATCACCGCAGCCGATATCGGGCGGCAGCTTGGTATCTCCGCCGCCGGGGTGCGCAGGCACCTCGACGCACTGGTCGAGGTCGGCGATGCAGAGGCTAATCCAGCCGCGGCGTGGCAGCAGGCCGGCCGCGGTCGGCCCGCCAAGCGTTACCGGTTGACGCCGGCCGGACGGGCCAAACTTGAGCACACCTATGACGATCTGGCCTCGGCCGCGATGCGGCAACTTCGTGAGATCGGTGGAGACGAGGCGGTTCAGGCCTTCGCCCGCCGTCGCATCGATACGATTCTGGCCGGAGTTCCCGCCGCGGAGTCCGAAGACGACGGCGCGGTCGAGGCTGCAGCCGAAGATGTCGCCGACGCGCTGACCCGGGCCGGTTACGCCACGACGACCACCCGGGTCGGTGGGCCTATCCAAGGGATCCAGATTTGTCAGCATCACTGCCCGGTCTCTCATGTGGCGGAGGAGTTTCCCGAGTTGTGTGAGGCCGAGCAGCAGGCCATCTCCGAGGTGCTCGGCACCCACGTACAGCGGCTGTCCTCGATCGTCAACGGCGATTGCGCGTGCACCACGCACGTTCCGCTGAACCCGATCACCTTTCCAGCTTCGACCCCATCATCGGCAAACGATCAGCAAGGAGCGTCAGCATGACGACCACCCCCGAGATTCAAACTCTCAGCCAAGAGGAGACGATCGCGTCGCTGGGTCACTACGGCTACGGATGGTCGGACTCCGATGCCGCCGGTGCCAGCGCCCAACGGGGGATCTCCGAAGCCGTTGTGCGCGACATTTCGGCGAAGAAGAGTGAGCCGGAGTGGATGCTCGACGTCCGACTCAAGGCGTTGCGGACGTTCTACAAGAAGCCGATGCCGAACTGGGGTTCCAACCTTGAGGGCATCGACTTCGACAACATCAAGTACTTTGTGCGCTCAAGTGAGAAGCAGGCGACAACCTGGGACGAACTCCCGGAGGACATCAAGAACACCTACGACCGACTGGGTATCCCCGAAGCCGAGAAGCAGCGACTGGTCTCGGGTGTGGCGGCGCAGTACGAATCGGAAGTCGTCTACCACTCGATCCGCGAGGACCTCGAGGCGCAGGGCGTGCTCTTCCTCGACACCGACACTGCACTCAAGGAACAGCCGGAGATCTTCCGGCAGTATTTCGGCACGGTGATCCCCGCCGGTGACAACAAGTTCTCGGCGCTCAACACCGCGGTGTGGTCGGGTGGTTCTTTCATCTACGTGCCGCCGGGCGTGAAGGTTGATATCCCGCTGCAGGCCTACTTCCGGATCAACACCGAGAACATGGGGCAGTTCGAGCGCACCCTGATCATCGCCGATGAGGGTTCCTATGTGCATTACGTAGAGGGGTGCACCGCACCGATCTATAAGAGCGACTCGCTGCACTCGGCGGTGGTCGAGATCATCGTCAAACCCCATGCTCGGGTTCGGTATACGACCATCCAGAACTGGTCGAACAATGTCTATAACCTGGTCACCAAGCGAGCCCGCGCGGAGACCGGCGCCACCATGGAGTGGATCGACGGCAATATCGGCTCCAAGGTCACGATGAAGTACCCGGCGGTGTGGATGACCGGTGAACATGCCAAGGGTGAAGTGCTCTCGGTGGCGTTCGCCGGCGAAGGACAGCACCAGGACACCGGAGCCAAGATGTTGCATCTGGCCCCGAACACGTCGAGCAATATCGTGTCCAAGTCTGTCGCCCGCGGCGGCGGACGCGCTTCCTATCGTGGTCTGGTCCAAGTCAACAAAGGGGCGCACGGATCGCGTTCGAGCGTGAAATGCGACGCCCTGCTGGTCGACACGATCAGCCGAAGCGATACCTATCCCTATGTCGACATCCGCGAAGACGACGTGACCATGGGACATGAGGCCACCGTGTCGAAAGTCAGTGAGGATCAGCTGTTCTACCTGATGAGCCGCGGACTGACCGAGGACGAGGCGATGGCCATGGTGGTGCGCGGCTTCGTGGAGCCGATCGCCAGAGAACTGCCAATGGAATACGCGCTGGAACTCAACCGTCTCATCGAGCTGCAGATGGAAGGCGCCGTCGGCTGATGAGCCAGAACCTCACAGCGACCCTCGAGGGTCGCAACAAAGGCGAGCAGTTCGCATCCTTCGATGTGGACGCGTTCGAGGTGCCTGGCGGCCGCGACGAACTCTGGCGTTTCACCCCGTTGCGCCGGCTGCGCGGTCTGCACGACGGTTCAGCCGAGGCAAGCGGACAGCCGACCATCACCGTTTCCGAGCAACCCGGAGTAACGATCGAGACTGCGGTCCGCGGTGACATCCGCCTCGGCCAGGGCGGGGTACCGTCGGATCGCGTTGCCGCCCAGGCCTTCTCATCTTTCGAACGGGCAACTGTCGTCACGATTGGTCGCGGGACGCGCGCAGACGCTCCGGTCGAGATCGTCGTGACCGGTCCGGGTTCGGGAAAAACGGCCTACGGTCATCTCCAGATCCGCGCCGAGGAATTGTCCGAGTCCGTCGTGGTGATCGACCACCACGGCGACGGGACCTATGCCGATAACATCGAGTTCGTCATCGGTGATGCGGCGCGTCTGACAGTGGTGTGGATCGCCGACTGGGCCGATGACATGGTGCACGTCTGCGCGCAGCACGCTCGGCTGGGTAAAGACGCGATACTGCGACACGTGGCAGTCACCCTCGGCGGGGAGTTGGTGCGCACCGCGGCCACCGTCCGATTCGATGCTCCCGGCGGTGACGCTGAATTGCTAGGCCTCTACTTCGCCGATGCCGGCCAGCATCTCGAATCGCGGCTGCTGATTGATCACTCGCAACCCAACTGCCGGTCCGTGGTGCTCTACAAGGGAGCGCTGCAAGGAGATCCGGATTCCGGCAAGCCCGATGCGCACACCGTTTGGGTAGGAGATGTGCTGATCCGTGCCGAGGCCACCGGTACCGACACGTTCGAGGTCAACCGCAATCTGGTTCTCACCGACGGGGCTCGCGCCGACTCGGTGCCCAACCTCGAGATCGAGACCGGCGAGATTGCCGGCGCCGGACACGCCAGTGCGACGGGCCGTTTCGACGACGAGCAATTGTTTTACCTGAGGGCCCGAGGAATCCCCGAGGATCAGGCCCGCCGCCTGGTGGTCCGGGGTTTCTTCGGCGAGATCATCTCCAAGATCGCGATACCCGAGATCCGGGACCGTCTGACCGAGGCCGTCGAACACGAATTGGCCATCACCGAATCGAAAGCCACCTCATGAGCACCCAGAGCACATCAGTACTGGAAATCAAAGACTTGCACGTCGCCATCGAGACCCCGGACGGGTCAGAGAAGGCGATTCTCAAAGGCGTCGACTTGACGGTGAGGTCGGGGGAGATCCATGCGGTGATGGGCCCCAACGGATCCGGTAAGTCGACGTTGTCCTACGCCATCGCCGGCCACCCCAAGTATCGGGTCACGTCGGGGTCGATCACCCTTGATGGCCGGGACGTTCTGGAGATGAGCATCGATGAGCGGGCCCGCGCGGGACTGTTTCTGGCGATGCAGTATCCGGTCGAGGTGCCCGGTGTGTCGATGTCGAACTTTCTTCGTACTGCTGTCACCGCGGTCCGCGGTGAGGCGCCCAAGCTCCGGCTCTGGGTCAAGGAGGTCAAGGCCGCAATGACCGATCTTGACATCGATCCGCAGTTCGGCGAGCGCAGCGTCAATGAGGGCTTTTCCGGAGGCGAGAAGAAGCGCCACGAGATCCTGCAGCTGGGTCTGCTGAAGCCGAAGATCGCCATCCTCGACGAGACAGATTCCGGTCTGGACGTCGATGCGCTGCGAGTGGTCAGTGAGGGCGTGAACCGCTATGCCGAAGCCGAGCATGCCGGGGTTCTGCTGATCACGCACTACACTCGCATCCTGCGCTACATCCACCCGCAGTTCGTGCACGTTTTCGTCGACGGCCGCATCGTGGCGTCCGGCGGTCCGGAACTGGCTGACGAGCTCGAGGAGAACGGCTACGTGCGCTTCACAGAGCGTACGACCGCCGCGTCCTAGGCGAATGACTGTCTCGGTCGAGCTCGACAGCACTGATCTGGATCGGGTCCGCGCGGATTTCCCGATTTTGAATCGGGTGATGCGCGGCGGAAAACAATTGGCCTATCTCGATTCGGGGGCGACGTCGCAGAAACCGCTGCAGGTGCTCGATGCCGAGCGGCAGTTCCTCACCAAGTCTAACGGTGCGGTGCATCGCGGTGCTCATCAACTGATGGAAGAAGCCACCGACGCCTTCGAGGCGGGCCGGTCCGATATCGCAGGATTCGTCGGGGCCGCGCCGGACGAAGTGATATTCACCAAGAACGCCACCGAGGCACTCAATCTCGTGTCCTACGTTCTCGGTGATGATCGGTCTGCGCATGTCGTCGGTCCTGGCGACGTGATTGTCACGACCGAACTCGAACACCACGCCAACCTGATCCCCTGGCAGGAACTGGCCCGGCGCACCGGCGCGACCCTGCGGTGGTACGGCGTCACTGATGACGGCCAACTTGATCTGGATTCGTTGACACTCGACGAACGGGTGAAAGTCGTTTCGTTCACCCATCATTCCAATGTGACCGGGACGGGCGTGCCGGTGACCGAACTGGTTCGTCGGGCCAAAGCCGTGGGTGCGTTGACAGTGCTGGACGCCTGCCAGTCGGTGCCGCATCAGCCGGTGGACTTCCGGGCGCTCGAGGTCGATTTCGCCGCATTCTCCGGCCACAAGATGCTCGGCCCCACTGGGATCGGCGCCCTGTATGGCCGCGCGGAGCTGCTGAGCATACTGCCGCCGTTCCTGACCGGCGGATCGATGATCGAGACCGTGACGATGTCCAGCGCCACCTACGCGGTGCCACCACAGCGGTTCGAAGCGGGCACCCAGATGATCTCCCAGGTGGTCGGATTGGCCGCCGCTGCGCGCTACCTCAGTGATTTCGGGATGCCGGCGGTTCAACGACATGAGCAGCGCCTTGTCGCGGCAACACTGGAGGGCCTTGCCGCCATTCCCGAAGTGCGCATCATTGGCCCCACCGATCCGGAACTGCGGCACTCGCCGGTGGCATTCGTCGTCGACGGAGTGCACGCCCACGACGTCGGGCAGGTGCTTGATGACGACGGAGTGGCTGTCCGTGTCGGTCATCACTGCGCCGCGCCATTGCATCGCCGGTTCGGCCTCGCCGCCACCGTGCGGGCGTCCTTCGCCGTCTACAACACTCCCGACGAGGTTGATCGGCTTATCGCCGGTGTGCGTCGTGCAATCGAGTTCTTCGCCTGATGCGTCTCGAGCAGATGTACCAGGACGTGATCCTCGATCACTACAAACATCCACACCATCGGGGATTGCGCGAACCCTTCGGTGCCGAGGTGTTCCACGTCAACCCGACCTGTGGGGACGAGGTGAGGTTGCGGGTGGCGCTGTCTGACGACGGGCAACGGATCGCCGACGTCTCCTATGACGGACAGGGGTGTTCGATCAGTCAGGCCGCCACCTCGGTGCTGGCCGACCTGGTGATCGACCGGACGGTGCCGGACACCCTGGCAATCGTGGCCGCGTTCACCGACATGGTGTCTTCCCGCGGCACTGTTGCCGGCGACGAGGATGTGCTCGGCGACGGCATCGCCTTCGCCGGGGTCTCGAAATACCCGGCCCGGGTGAAGTGTGCCCTGCTGGGTTGGCTTGCGTTCAAGGCCGCGGTCGCGGAGGCGGCGGCATCAACGGGTGCGTGTCACCCCGACCTGCAGGAGGAACCATGACCGATACAGCCTCTGAGGAGTTATTGGCCGATATGGAGGAGGCCATGCGTGATGTGGTCGACCCCGAACTCGGCATCAACGTCGTGGATCTTGGCCTGCTGTACGGACTTAACGTCGAGAAGAGCGAGACGGGCACCGTCGCGCTGGTGGATATGACGCTGACATCAGCTGCCTGTCCGCTGACCGATGTCATCGAAGACCAGGTCCTCAATGCTCTGGTCGGCGCAGGTCTGGTCAGTGAGATCAAGATCAACTGGGTATGGAACCCGCCGTGGGGGCCGGACAAGATCACCGATGACGGCCGCGAGCAATTGCGCGCGTTGGGTTTCACGGTCTAGGTCGCGGCCGTCGGTCGTGTCGCAGTAGGTTGAGCTATGCGCAAGCTGTCTGCTGCTGTACTCGCCGCGGTGACCCTGGTCGGCGCGGGATGCGCCCCGGGGGCGGACACGTCCTCCGATACCTACAGCGACGACCCCCGGGTGCTCAACATTGTGATGGGTTCTGAGCAGCATCTGGTTTTCGAGCAGATCGTGCGGCCATGGTGCGAGCAGAACAAGCTCGTCTGCAATACGAAGGAACTCGGCTCGGTCGATCAGGCGAATCTACTGAGCGAGGACTGCGACACGCTCCCGCCCTACGACATCTTCTGGTTCGCCTCCACGGTGTTTGAGCAGATCGGCAACGAGCGGTGCAGCAAGCTGGTCGATTCCAAGCCGATGTTCTCCACGCCGATGGTCTTCGCCGGTTGGCAACGCGTCATGAACGGCCTTGGGTTCACCCCGGGAAGCGATACCTCGATTCGCCAGATCATCGATGTCGTGGAGGCCGGAAAAGCCAAGGTGTGGATAACCAATCCCACGCAGTCGAACTCCGGTGCTACCGCATTCTTCGGGTTTCTCAACTACTTCGCCGGCAACCCGCCGGGGAAGGCACTGACCCAGGACCAGTTGGACTCCGAACCGGTAAGTAGCGGGATCACCCGCTTCATGGGCAAGTTTGACCACACGCCGTCATCGACGAAGACGATGATGGACGAGTGCATAGCGTCGCCGGACCGCTGCGACGCCCTGTTCACCTACGAGGCGCTCGTCATCGAGTCCAACCGCGACAGGGTCGCGGCCGGCCAGGAGCCCATGACCGTCGTGTACCCGCAGGGTTCGCTGGCCTTTGCCGATTCCCCGCTGGGATTCCTGCCCCACGGCGACAACAGCGGTAAGCAGGCGAACTTTGCCGCACTGCAGAAGTATCTCCTCGGTCCCGAGGCCCAACAGGCGCTCCTCGCCCTCGGCCGGCGACCGGTTAACAGCAGCGGCCTGTCGCTGCCTAACCTGCCCAAGGACATCGCCGACACTGTGTTCCGGCGCGACTGGGGCATCGTGACCGACCGCCAGGAGCAGCCGATCCGATTCCCGTCGGCATCGGTGATCGAGAGCGCGCTCTACAACTACAACACCCAGTACCGGCAGCCGGGCAATTTCGTTTACTGCCTGGACGGATCGGGGAGCATGGAAGGTGACGGTTGGAGTGGCGTGACGCGCGCGGCCGACATCCTGTTTGATCCGGCTACCGCCAAGCGATACATGCTGCTGGCCAATCCGAAGGACAGCACGACGGTGTTCATCTTCGACGACGGCATCAAGGGCGGTCCGTGGACGGTGGATGGCAATAATCGCGACGATCTGCTGGGTCTTCGAACAGACATCAACGACAGCAGTGCGGGCGGCGGAACGAACATCCGGGGTTGCCTGCAGAATGCGGCCGATGTGTTCCGCAGCTACGGTGCGGACCCGCGGAAGAAGGCGGTCATCCTGATGACCGACGGTCAGGACGGCGGGCATGATGACGCCGCGATCGACGAACTGGCCGCGATGGGAATTCCCGTTATCGCCATCGGTTTCGGCGACGTCGATGAGTACGACCTCCGGGATGTCATCGTGGCCAAGACCAACGGCACCTACATTCGTAAGGACAATCTCGTTGGGGCTCTGCGTGACGCAGCGGGATTCAGGTAAGGGGCGGTAATGACACCATCGCAGCGGACGATTCTGTCTGCTCTGGCCGCCGGAGCGGTCGGATTCCTGGTTCTTTTCGCATTTGGCGTGACATGGTCCATCGCTGCACTGCTGGGGATCGTGCTGGCGGTTTCGCTCTGGTTCACCCTGAATTACCTTGCGCCGTCAGATAAACAGAGCGAACTCGATGACAGTTTCCGGCAGATCAACAAGGCTGCGACCACGATTCGCGCACTCAGTCCGCGGGTGACCGACCGCAAGACGACGGCCTGCCTACAGTCTGGTTGCGATGGCGTCCCGGGCATGATCGCGATGATCCGCACGCGGGATGTGAATGTCGGGCTTCCGCTGGCGCAACGTAGTCTGGCCTACCTGACTAACGTCGAGAGCACCCTCGAGGCCTATATCGACGTCCAGCACGGTGACGATTCGGAGTACATCCGGCTTGGTCAGCAAGAGTTGCGTCGCTTCGCAGATTTCACCTCTCAGCCCGATAAGGATCTCTCCGCTCGTCAGATGGATGAATTCATCAGTTCACTCACCGCGCTCAACATGAACCCACCACCGGAGCTGACGTGAGCGGGCATCGATGAAGAAGTCGAAGGGCTTGTTCTACGCGGGCATCGCCGGGATCGTCGTGGTGCTGCTGATCGCCGTCGGGGTGATCATGCTGACCAAACGCTCTGGCGGCGGTGACCTCGCCGACGGCGGTACCGCACGGATCACCTGCTACGGCGGATCCGAGAAAGAGGAATTAATCAACGACCCGGACGTGAAGAAGATCCTCGCCGATAAGTACGGCGTCGAGGTCAACTTCATCCCGAAGGGGTCCTACAAGCAGGTCCAGGTTCCGCCCGATGAACTCAAGGCGAGCAAGATCGACTGCCTGTGGCCGTCTTCGGCGAGCGCGCAAGCGATCTTCGAGGGGTCAGGCAACAGCAAAGCATTCGGCAACGACTACGAGGCCGCGTCCGTGTTGCAGTCCCCGGAGGTGCTGTATGCCAACTCCGAGGCCGCGGACGGTCTGCAGAAGGCCGGCATCGTCGCCGCGCGTGACGGCAACCTTTTCATCGTTGAGTTCAGGCGACTCTTGGAGGAATTTCTGTTGCCAGGCAAGTCGTGGGCAGACCTGGGTGTCGAATTGCCGGCCGGTCCTGTTCTCATCAACAGCAGCGATCCGGCAACCTCGAATTCCGGGATGACGCTGGCTCAGTTGGAGCTCGCCACCATCGCCTCCGGCAACCCCTACCAGCCGGCGACGACCGCCCAGGCCGGCGCATCCCTGGGCAAGGTCAAAGCGTTGGTCGATGCGCAGGGCCTAATGCGCACCGGCTCGGACAGTGCCTTCGAGCAATGGGTGATCCAGCAGACGGGTGGCCTCCTCGCCGGCTACGAGAACCAACTGTTGCAGTGGATCACCACCCGCAACAACGGTGCAGTCCCGGCCGGGATCGTGACGCTCTATCCGGAACCGACGATCTTCAACGATCATCCGATCCTGAGCTTGACCGAGGCCGGGAAGAAGCTCATCGGCGCGGTGCAGGACGACGCGGTACAGGACATCGCGTGGACCCGTTACGGATTCCGGTCCGGAACGCGGGTTCTCGAACAGGCATTCCCGGGAGTCGCGGTACCTCCGACACACACCATCAAGAAGACCCAGGCACCCGGATACGGTGTCACCAGAATTCTGTTGGACTGCTTCGTCAACAACAACTGTTGAACCGCGCTGCTGGGAACACAAACACCAGGCCAAGACGTTAGGACTCACATGGCTACCCGAGATCTCACCGAACACGACTTCAACGACACCATCGCCGGCAATGACATCGTGCTGGTCGATTTCTGGGCTACCTGGTGCGGTCCCTGCCGCGCCTTCGCGCCGACCTTCACCAAAGCGTCCGAGCAGCACCCCGACATCGTGTTCGGCAAAGTCGACACCGAAGCCCAGGAGCAGCTCGCCGCGGCGGCTGAGATCCGTGCCATCCCGACGCTGATGGCGTTTAAGAAGGGCCACCTGGTGTTCAATCAGGCCGGTGCGTTACCGCCGGCGGCACTCGAAGACCTCATCACCCAGATCCGGGAATTCGATCTCGACGCGGCGGCCGCTGAAGCGCCGCCGGTCACCGACCTCTGAGCTCGCAGCCGGGCACGCGATAGCGTGCACTGGTGAACCGAGACTCAGGCTTTGTGCTTCTTGACCGGCCCCGCCCTCATATGGCCCTGATCACCTTGAATCGGCCGGAGCGGATGAACTCCATGGCCTTCGACATCATGGTGCCGCTCAAAGAGGTGCTGGCCGAACTCCACAACGACAATGACGTGCGTGTGGTCGTGTTGACGGGATCAGGCAGGGGATTCTCCTCGGGAGCCGACCATAAGTCGGCCGGATCGGTTCCGAACGTCGACGGACTCACCCGTCCGACTTATGCGCTGCGGTCCATGGAGGTTCTTGACGAGGTGATTCTGGCCATGCGCCGCCTGCATCAGCCGATCATCGCCGCAGTCAACGGCGCAGCGATCGGTGGGGGTCTGTGCCTGGCGTTGGCGGCCGATATCCGGGTTGCCTCCGATTCCGCCTACTTCCGGGCTGCCGGTATCAATAACGGGCTCACCGCCAGCGAGCTGGGGCTGAGTTACCTGTTGCCCAGGGCGATCGGCTCCTCGCGGGCCTTCGAGATCATGCTCACCGGCCGCGATGTCGACGCCGCCGAGGCCGAACGCATCGGACTGGTGTCCCGGCAGGTGCCCGGGGTGAAGTTACTGTCGGCCTGCTTCGAGATGGCCGAGCGAATCGCCGGGTTCTCCAGGCCGGGCACCGAGTTGACCAAGCGGACGCTGTGGACCGGGCTGGACGCCGGTACCCTGGAGGGACATATGCAGGCCGAGGGCCTCGGGCAGCTCTATGTGCGCCTGCTCACCGCTAACTTCGAAGAGGCGGTTGCCGCGCGCGCACAGCAGCGCCCCCCGGTCTTCACCGACGACAAGTAGCCCAACCCAACCCCGGGCCGCAGAGGAGATACGGCGCCAATGATCACCGCTACGGACCTTGAGGTCCGCGCCGGGGCGCGCACCCTGCTGCTCGCAGAAGGACCGGCACTGCGAATCCAGCCCGGTGACCGCATCGGGCTGGTGGGTCGCAACGGTGCCGGCAAGACCACGACTATGCGGATCCTGGCGGGGGAGAGTCAGCCCTATGCCGGATCCGTGGTGAGTACCGGCGAGGTCGGTTATCTGCCGCAGGATCCGCGCGAGGGCGATTTGGATATCCTGGCTCGCGACCGGGTGCTGTCCGCGCGCGGGCTGGACACCCTGCTGGCCGACTTGGAGAAGCAACAGGTCCTGATGGCCGAGGTGGTCGATGACACCGAACGCGATAAGGCCATCCGCCGCTACGGCAACCTCGAGGAACGCTTCGCCGCACTCGGAGGTTATGCGGCTGAAAGTGAGGCGGGTCGGATCTGCGCCAGTCTTGGTCTGGCCGAACGGGTGCTGACTCAGTCACTGCGTACGCTGTCCGGTGGCCAACGCCGCCGGGTCGAGCTGGCCCGAATCCTGTTCGCTGCCAGCGACTCCGGCGCCGGTTCCGCCATGACACTGCTCCTCGATGAGCCCACTAACCACCTGGATGCCGACTCCATCGGCTGGCTCCGCGACTTCCTCAAGTCACACACCGGCGGACTGGTGATCATCAGCCACAACGTCGAACTACTTGCCGACGTCGTCAACCGGGTCTGGTTCCTTGATGCGGTGCGCGGTGAGGCCGATGTCTACAACATGAGCTGGCAGAAGTACCTTGACGCGCGAGCCACCGACGAACAGCGACGACGTCGCGAACGCGCCAATGCGGAGAAGAAAGCATCCGCGTTACGTACCCAGGCGGCGAAGATGGGGGCGAAGGCCACCAAAGCAGTTGCCGCGCAGAATATGTTGCGCCGGGCCGAACGCATGATGTCCGCCCTCGACGATGAGCGGGTGGCCGATAAGGTCGCCAAGATCCGGTTTCCGAGCCCGGCGCCGTGTGGCCGCACTCCGCTGGTGATCAAGGGTCTGACGAAGAACTACGGCTCACTGGAGGTTTTCAGTGGGGTCGATCTGGCCATCGACCGTGGCTCCCGGGTGGTGGTGCTCGGACTCAACGGGGCGGGTAAGACCACCCTGCTGCGGTTGATCGCCGGCGCCGAGCCTATGGACTCTGGGCACATCGAACCGGGACACGGCCTCAAGATCGGCTACTTCGCACAGGAACACGACACCCTCGACCCGGCCGCAACCGTCTGGGAGAACATTCGCCACGCCGCGCCCGACACCGGCGAGCAGGAGTTACGCAGTCTCCTCGGTGCCTTCATGTTCATCGGACCGCAACTCGACCAGCAGGCCGGGACGTTGTCCGGTGGCGAGAAGACGCGCCTTGCGTTGGCGGGACTGGTGGCCTCCACAGCCAATGTGCTACTCCTCGACGAACCGACCAATAACCTCGATCCGGCGTCACGCGAACAGGTGCTCGACGCGTTGCGCAGCTACCTGGGCGCGGTGGTTCTGGTCACCCATGATCCCGGTGCAGCCGAGGCACTCGAACCCCAGCGGGTGGTCCTGCTGCCCGACGGCACCGAGGACTACTGGTCTGAGGAGTACTCGAGCTTGATCGAACTCGCCTAGCTCGAGGCCGCCTTCAACATATTCCGCAGCACGTACTGCAGGATCCCACCGTTGCGGTAGTAATCAGCCTCGCCGGGGGTGTCGATGCGCACGACGGCGTCGAACTCCACTGCGCTGCCATCGGACTTGGTCGCCGTGACGTGAACGGTCTTCGGCGTTTTGCCCTTGTTGAGATCCTCGATACCAGTGATGTCGAACAGCTCGGTGCCATCGAGTTTCAATGACTTCGCCGACTCGCCGGCCGGGAATTGCAGCGGGATGACACCCATGCCAATGAGATTCGAGCGGTGGATGCGCTCGAATGACTCAGTGATGACCGCGCGCACACCCAGCAGGCTGGTGCCCTTGGCCGCCCAGTCCCGCGAGGACCCGGATCCGTACTCCTTGCCACCGAGCACGACCAACGGGATCTTGTTCGCCGCGTAGTTCTGCGCAGCGTCGTAGATGAACGCCTGTGGTCCGCCGTCCTGGGTGAAGTCACGGGTGTAGCCGCCGGACGGAACTTCTCCCAAACCGGCGAGCACCTGATTGCTGAGCCGGATGTTAGCGAAGGTTCCGCGGATCATGACCTCGTGGTTGCCGCGTCGTGAGCCCAGCGAATTGAAATCGGCGGGCTTGACTCCGTTGGCTTCCAGGTATTGCGCCGCCGGCGTGCCCTTCTTGATATTGCCCGCCGGGGAGATGTGGTCGGTGGTCACCGAATCACCCAGCAATGCAAGCACTCTCGCACCTTTGATGTCGTTGACAGGCTGCGGCTGGGCCGGCATCCCATCGAAATACGGTGGCTTGCGGACGTAGGTGGACTTGGGATCCCAGGCGAAGGTGTTGCCCTCCGGGGTGGGCAGGTTGCGCCAGCGCTCGTCGCCGGTGAACACGTCCGCGTAACTGCTGGTGAACATCTCGCGGTTGATCGAGGACGCGATGGTGTCGTCGATCTCCTTCTGCGACGGCCAGATGTCCTTCAAGAAGACCTTGTTGCCGTGTGTGTCCGTGCCCAGGGAGTCGGATTCGAAGTCGAAGTCCATGGTGCCGGCGATGCCGTAGGCGATCACCAGCGGCGGGGAGGCCAGATAATTCATCTTCACGTCGGGGGAGATCCGGCCCTCGAAGTTGCGGTTTCCGGACAGCACAGCCGTCACCGACAGGTCGTTGTCGTTGATCGCCTTGGAGATCTCCGGGGCGAGCGGCCCGGTGTTACCGATACAGGTGGTGCACCCGTAGCCGCCGAGGTAGTAACCGAGCTTCTCCAGGTACGGCCACAGTCCGGCCTTGTTGTAGTAATCGGTGACGACCTGCGACCCGGGCGCCATATTGGTCTTAACCCACGGCTTGGTGGTCAGTCCCTTCTCGACGGCCTTTTTGGCAAGCAGTGCCGCACCGAGCATGACCGACGGGTTGGAGGTGTTGGTGCATGAGGTGATCCCGGTGACCACGACCGCGCCATGATCGAGAATGAACTCACCGCGCTCGGAGGATTTCACCACCACCGGCTTGCTGGGCCGACCGTGCGAGCCGTTGGCCGCCGACGGCCGGACATCCACCGCGCCGTCATCGGCGAACGACAGCGCCGCCGGATCGCTGGCCGGGAAGGATTCCTCCTCGGCTTCGTCGAGTTTGGTCTGCGGAGCCGGGTGGTTCTCCCCGACGTAGTTGTGGATGTCCTTGCGGAAGGCATTCTTGGCGTCGGTCAACTCGATGCGGTCCTGCGGGCGCTTGGGCCCGGCGATCGATGGCACCACCGTCGAGAGATCGAGTTCGAGATACTCGGAGAACTTTGGCTCATGATCAGCGTCGTGCCACATACCCTGCACCTTGGCGTAGGCCTCAACCAATGCCAGTTGTTCGTCGCTGCGCCCGGTCAGCCGCAGATACTTGATGGTTTCTTCGTCGATCGGGAACATCGCTGCGGTGGAACCGAATTCGGGGCTCATATTGCCCAGGGTGGCGCGGTTGGCCAACGGCACCTCGGCCACGCCCTTGCCATAGAACTCGACGAACTTGCCCACCACGCCGTGCTTGCGCAGCATGTCGGTGACGGTCAGCACGACGTCGGTGGCGGTCACGCCCGGCTTGATCTCGCCGGTCAGCTTGAAGCCGACGACGCGGGGGATCAGCATCGACACCGGCTGGCCCAGCATGGCCGCTTCGGCCTCGATACCGCCCACGCCCCAGCCCAGAACGCCCAGGCCGTTCTCCATGGTGGTGTGACTGTCGGTGCCGACGCAGGTGTCGGGGTACGCGACGCCGTTGCGTTCCATCACCACGCGCGCCAGATACTCGATGTTGACCTGGTGGACGATGCCGGTCCCGGGCGGCACCACCTTGAAGTCGTCGAATGCTCCCTGTCCCCAGCGCAGGAACTGGTAACGCTCGCCATTGCGCTGATATTCGAGTTCGACATTGCGCTCGAAGGCTCCGGCGTTGCCGAAGAAATCGAGGATCACCGAGTGGTCGATGACCATCTCGGCGGGGGAGAGCGGGTTGACCTTGTCCGGGTCGCCGCCGAGAACGGTGACCGCTTCACGCATGGTGGCCAGGTCGACGATGCAGGGCACGCCGGTGAAGTCCTGCATCAGGACGCGGGCCGGGGTGAACTGAATCTCGATGCTCGGCTGGGCCGACGGGTCCCAGTCAGCGATGGCGCGGATGTGGTCGGCGGTGATATTGGCGCCGTCCTCGGTCCGGAGCAGGTTCTCGGCGAGCACCTTCAGGCTGTAGGGGAGTTTCTCGGTGCCGGGCACTGCATCGAGGCGATAAATCTCGTAGCTGTTGTCCCCGACGGTCAGGGTGTCTCGAGCCTGGAACGAGTTCAAGGATGGATTCGACGAAACGCTGCTCACATCAACTCCCGCATCAAGGGTTTCCCGTCAACGGGCTGTCATTGGCGGGCAGGGCGAATCCTAACGCCCGCGGCAGCGCTGCTAGACCGAGCACCCCATCCGTTAACCCGGGTAACAATCCGGGCTCAGCTCCGGTGTTCCTCGGCGCGTGCTGCCCCCGCCGAAAACGGGCGCGCGGTACGGTCTGGCCGTGACCACCCTGCCCGCGCCCACCTATATCCCGGTGGAGGTCTGTAGCGCTGTCGGACTCGACGTCGCGACGCCTCTCGGGACGTGCATGGACGCCGTGCTGGCCGACGTCGCCAAGGACGGGGTGGCCGCCCCGTCCGCAGAGGTTACCGGGCTGCAGAAGGTGGTCGCCGGCGCCAGTGAGCGGGGTATGGATCTCAAGGTCGTCGTGATGGAGAAGAGCCCGCCGATCGACACCCCACTGCGTGATATCGCCACCCAGGTGGGGCAGCAGCACCCCGGATCCACCGTTCTGGTGCTCAGCCCGGGTTGGGCGGGCACCTACAGCACCACCTATGACCGAGTGATCCTAGAAGCAGGCCAGGATGTCGCCAAGCAGACGCCCAATCCGGTACAGGGTGCGCAGAATTTCGTGGACCAGTTGAACACTCCGGATTTCCCCTGGATCGCATTCACGATGATTCTCGTAATCGGGGTATCCGCGGCCGCTGTTATGGCCCGATTTCTGCAACGATCAGCAAAACACAAAGCACCCTCAAAAACCTAGATCACCCTGCACAAACGGCCTTTTATGGCAGATCCATAAGATCACTGTCAGGTCACATATCGCGAATTACAAACTTGTAATTCTTGCCTCCCGTTTCTCCTGCGACAATTGTGACGTACGGTGCAACTGTCACCATTGTTATTGAAGTGGCTCATGTGACATGAGTGACTGGCGTGACTTACCGGAGCAATTTAGGAGTCAGAGTCGAATGAGACCATCCACTCGTGGTTCTGGTGTTCGGGCTACCCGGGCCGTCTGCCCGCTGACCCTCACCATTGCCATGACCCTGACGATCCCGGGTCTGGCTCAGGCTGATCCCGGCACGGCACCCACCAGTCTGTCCGCTCTGGTGGCCGACGTCGCCGAGGCCAATCAGCGGCTCCAGGATATCGGGGCCGCGGTTCAGGCCGAGCAAGAGAGCGTCAACAAGGCGATTGTGGCGGTCCAGGACGCGCGGGACGCCGCAACAGCCGCCCAGCAGCAGGTCGAAGCCAGTCAGCAGTCGGTCAAGGACGCCAGCGTGGCCATCGGCGAAGCCCAGAAACGGTTCGACACCTTCGCGGCGGCGAGCTACATCAACGGCCCGTCGGCCTCCCTGGTGATGGCCCGAACACCCGACGAGATCATCGCCACCGCGACCGCCAGTCAGACGTTGGCGCTGAGCTCGGAGCGGGTGATGGACGGACTTCGGCGCACCCGCACCGAGATGGTCAACCAGGACGCCGCCGCGCGCTCTGCCAAACAGAAGGCTGATCGTGCGGTCAGCGAGGCCCAGGGCAGCCAGGACGCTGCGGTCGCGGCTTTGAAAAAAGCGCAGACGACCTTCCGCGCCCAGCAGGCCGAGATCGACAGACTGGCCGCAGAGCGCAAAACCGCTCAGGAAAAACTCGATGCCGCGCGGGCGTGGTCGGCCCCGGCCAGCGTGCCGGCCGCAGCTCTGGAACAGGCCGCCATCGGCGCATCGGTCCCGCTGGCCGCAGCCGGCGCGGGATCCGGGGACCGCTGGGATCCGGCCGCGGCCGGATCGGGAACGGCCCCGGGCGGCAAAGTGCCGCCCTACGGCAAGGCCTCCGAATGGGATCTGACGCTGCCGATGGTGCCGTCTGCCTTCCTGTCCGGCGACCCCATCCAGATCATCAACGCGGTTCTGCAGATCGCGCAGAACTCCTATCAGACCACCCAGCAGCTCGGGAAGAAGTTCCTGCAGCAGTTGGGCATTCTCAAGCCCACCGACACCGGCATCACCAACGGTGGCGGCGTGCCCCTGGTCTATGGAAACCAGGCTATTGAGTACGTCATCAAACGTGCGCAGTCCCAGATCGGCGTGCCCTACTCCTGGGGCGGCGGAAACGCCGCCGGTCCCAGTCGCGGAATCGATTCGGGCGCGGGCACGGTTGGTTTCGACTGCTCGGGTCTGATCCTCTACGCCTTCGCCGGCGCGGGTATCAAGCTTCCGCACTACTCGGGCTCGCAGTACACCTCGGGCCGGCAGATCCCGTCGGCGCAGATGCGCCGCGGTGACGTGATCTTCTACGGTCCCGGTGGCAGCCAGCACGTCACGCTCTTCCTCGGCAACGGCCAGATGATCGAGGCGCCGTACACCGGTTCGACGGTGAAGATTTCGCCGGTTCGAACCAGCGGTATGACACCTTTCGTCGTCCGCTACATCGAATGGTGATGGAGTAGATCCTTTGTCTGCCAATATGTCTCGATCGCTTCGCGCGATAGTCGCCTTCCTTGCTTCGCTCGCGTTGACAATCGGCCTCGCCGCCCCCGCCAACGCGGAACAGGGGTGGGACCCGACCCTGCCCAAGTTGCTTAGCGCCGGGGCGCCCGGCGACCCCGTCGCGGTGGCGCAGGCGTCGCTGGCGTTTACCCAGCAGGCCGCGCAGACGACGATGGACCTCGGCCGTAAGTTCCTCTCCGGCCTCGGGATCGGCGGCGGAGGTGGCAGCGCGACGGCACTGCCGGGCGGGCGGGTCAGCGGTCCGCAGGCCATCGAGTACGTCATCCGCCGCGGCGCCTCCCAGCGTGGCGTGCCCTACTCGTGGGGCGGTGGCGCAATCAACGGCCCCAGCACCGGAGTCGACCAGGACGCGGGCAAAGTCGGCTACGACTGCTCCGGGTTCACCCGATTTGCGTTCGCCGGCGTGGGCGTCCAGATTCCGAAATACTCGGGCGATCAATACAGCGCCGGTCGGCATATCCCGCCGTCCCAGGCCAAGCGCGGGGACCTGATCTTCTATGGTCCGCAAGGTTCTCAGCACGTGACCATCTACCTGGGCAACGGGCAGATGATGGAGGCCTCATCGGCCGCCGGTCAGGTGACCATCAGTCCGGTCCGTACCGACGGTATGACGCCTTACCTGACCCGCATCATCGAGACCTGAGAACCACCGCGGTCCGACGCGCCCGTCGGTGGCCCACATCGACGGATTCCGAAACGCCTGGAATAGTTGTCCACGGGGCACGATGCTGCCCGGACAAATGTGGGCACGCGGTCTCCTCAACCAGCACCGTCGTGTCCACCAACAGCTGTGGAGGAAGTGCATGACGTCACCAGGTGGCTCGCCCGCGGGTCCCGCAGGCTACGGCGGTCCGAGCGGATCCGCCGGGTCATCGCAGTCCGGCGGGAGCGCTCTGACCAGCGAGGTACAGACCCTGGAAAGGGCGATCTTCGAGGTCAAGCGCATCATCGTCGGCCAGGACCAGCTCGTGGAGCGCATTCTGGTGGGTCTGCTCGCCAAAGGGCACGTTCTCCTCGAAGGCGTGCCCGGAGTGGCCAAGACGCTGGCCGTGGAGACCTTCGCCCGGGTTGTCGGCGGTACCTTCGCGCGTATCCAATTCACCCCGGATCTGGTGCCCACCGATATCATCGGCACCCGGATCTACCGGCAGGGCCGGGAAGAATTCGATATCGAGTTCGGTCCGGTGATGTGCAACTTCCTGCTCGCCGACGAGATCAACCGGGCGCCGGCGAAGGTCCAGTCGGCCCTGCTCGAGGTGATGGCCGAGCGCAAGATCTCAATCGGCGGACGCGATTACCCGCTGCCCAAGCCGTTCTTGGTCATGGCCACCCAGAACCCGATCGAGAACGAGGGCGTCTACCCGCTTCCCGAGGCTCAGCGCGACCGCTTCCTGTTCAAGATCAACGTGGACTACCCGTCGCCCGAAGAAGAGCGCGAGATCATCTACCGGATGGGCGTCAGCCCGCCCGAGCCCAAGCAGATCCTTGACACCGGCGATTTGCAGCGGCTGCAGGATGTCGCGGCAAACAACTTCGTGCACCACGCACTGGTCGACTATGTGGTGCGGGTGGTGACCGCCACCCGGCGGCCCGAGCAGTTCGGTATGCCGGATGTGAAGTCCTGGATCGCCTTCGGCGCCTCACCGCGTGCCTCGCTGGGCATCATCGCCGCCTCCCGCGCGCTGGCTCTGATCCGCGGCCGCGACTACGTCGTTCCGCAGGACGTGGTCGAGGTCATTCCGGACGTGCTGCGGCACCGACTGGTGCTCACCTATGACGCCCTAGCCGACGATGTGAAGGCCGAGACCGTGATCAATCGGATTCTGCAGACAGTGGGATTGCCTCAGGTGAGCGCTGTTCCGCAGCAAGCTAACGCCCCCGTTTCGCAGCCGCCTGCGGCACCTGCCGCGGCAGGTACCAGCGGTCGGTGAGCGAGTCCACTCCCGCCTTTGACGCGGCTGGTCAGTCGCAGGCGGTCCACCCGCCCTCTTTTCAGCGCGGTGAGATCGGTGACGCCAAATTGTCGGCGGCGCTGCGCACGCTGGAACTGACGGTCAAGCGAAAGCTCGACGGGGTGTTGCAGGGCAACCATCTCGGCTTGATCCCCGGGCCGGGCTCGGAGCCCGGGGAGTCGCGGCTCTACCAGCCCGGTGACGATGTCCGCCGGATGGATTGGTCGGTGACCGCCCGCACAACCCACCCGCATGTGCGGCAGATGATCGCCGACCGCGAACTGGAAACATGGATCGTGGTGGACATGTCGGCCAGTCTCGATTTCGGTACCACCGGCTGCGAGAAGCGTGACCTGGCCGTCGCGGCAGCCGCGGCCATCACCTACCTCAACAGCGGCGGCGGCAACCGGATCGGCGCGGTGATCGCCAACGGTGAGAACGTCATTCGGGTTCCGGCCCGATCGGGCCGCCAGCACGAGCAGACCCTGTTGCGCGCGATCGCGACCTCCCCCCGCGCGCCACTGGGTGTGCGCGGGGATCTGTCGGCGGCCATTGACGCGCTGCGGCGCCCCGAGCGCCGTCGCGGCATGGCGGTCATCATCAGCGACTTCCTCGGCCCGATCACCTGGATGCGGCCGCTACGGGCCATCGCGGCACGGCATGAGGTGCTCGGGATCGAAGTCATCGATCCCCGCGATGTGGAATTGCCCGATGTCGGCGACGTGATACTGCAGGACACCGAATCCGGTGTCACCCGCGAGTTCACCATCGATGCCCAACTGCGTGATGATTTCGCACGGGCCGCCACTGCACATCGCGCTGAGGTGGCACGGACCCTGCGTCGGTGTGGAGCGCCACTGATGACGCTGCGCACCGACCGTGACTGGATCGCCGATATCGTGCGATTCGTGGCCTCACGGCGCCGCGGTGCGCTGGCGGGTAGTCAGTGAGCCCGGACGAGGATTGCCAATGACGTTGCCATTGCTCGGACCGATGTCGCTGACCGGCTTCGCCCACCCCTGGTTCTTTGCGTTCCTGCTCTTCATCGTGGGCCTGGTTGCGCTCTACGTCATTACTCAGCAATCGCGGAAGAAGCGCATTCTGCGGTTCGCGAATATGGAGCTGCTGGAGAGCGTCGCGCCCCAGCGGCCCGCCAAGTGGCGCCACCTGTCGGCGATCCTGCTGATCTGCTCGCTGGTCCTGCTGACCATCGCCATGGCCGGCCCGCAGAATGACGTGCGGATCCCGCGCAATCGCGCGGTCGTCATGCTGGTCATCGACGTCTCGCAATCCATGCGGGCCACCGATGTGGAGCCGAGCCGACTGGCCGCGGCACAGGAGGCGGCGAAGCAATTCGCCGACCAATTGACATCCGGCATCAACCTCGGGCTGATCGCGTACGCCGGCACCGCTACGGTGCTGGTGTCGCCGACCACCAACCGCGAGGCGACCAAGATCGCCATCGACAAGCTGCAACTGGCTGATCGCACCGCCACCGGCGAGGCGATCTTCACCGCCCTGCAGGCCATCGCGACGGTCGGGGCGGTCATCGGCGGCGGTGACGGACCGCCGCCGGCCCGCATCGTGCTGATGTCCGATGGCAAAGAGACGGTGCCGTCCAACCCGGACAACCCCAAGGGCGCCTTCACCGCCGCGCGCACGGCCAAGGACCAGGGTGTACCGATCTCCACCGTGACCTTCGGAACCCCCTACGGCTACGTCGAGATCAACGATCAGCGTCAGCCGGTGCCAGTCGATGATCAG
>Ga0164294_10000282_pt1 | contig 47408 bp, 66 predicted proteins | sample GEODES005metaG_FD_111479 | JGI IMG/M metagenome (GOLD analysis project Ga0164294, IMG submission 111479) | Oligotrophic lake water microbial communities from Sparkling Lake, Wisconsin, USA - GEODES005 metaG | ecosystem: Environmental > Aquatic > Freshwater > Lake | place: USA: Sparkling Lake... | reverse complement strand
TTTGTCCTTGTCAGCTTCCTTCAACTTCTTGGCCTCATTCCAGGCAACCGAAGCATGCTTAAGCCAGTTCTTTCTCATTTCGGCAGATGACACAGGAGAGATAAACTTCGCTTTCCATTCCTTTAAAAACTTCTGATATTCAGATTCTTTCTTGCAAGACATTTATTATACTAAAAAGAAAAATGAAAATTTTTCTGTAGACAATATTAAAATTTGCATGTTTATCAAATTGTACAAATTTGTTCCGGGGTGCCAGTAGATTTTGATAAATTTGCGGTTAATGAGTCCCAACGAGTTTGTGTTGTAAAGAAAGATGCTACTGCAGGGAGAAACTCGTCGGTTACATCATGTAACATTTGACAGTTCCACCCGGCGGGTATAGTCAATTTTCCAGATTTAGTTAATTGAAAGTATAGACGTGTTTGTCTCTCTATTCTGGGATATTTGTTGGCTAACGTTTCAAACTCTTTTTTAGATAAATAAATTTCCAGGTCTTTTAGGTCCAAATTATAATAATTTTGTCTGTGCTTTTTGTCTACGGGGCCAAATGATTTTATGATATTTGTAGCCGAGATTTTGCTTATGTTTAAATTTGTATCCTTTAATTTCGCGTGTGTCATTAAATTAAACTTGATTTTCTTATTTATTAATTTTATTAAGTACGTACGAAACTGCGCACTTTTTGCAAAAGTACATAAACTTTGATAAAGATCTCGTTTTGGACTAAATGTATTATTATCACCTAATTCTGCTTCATAATCTTGATTTAACTTTGAGTTCTTCATGTCTCTTTTAGTAGACCTATCCCAATCGTAAATTTTTAGGATATAGCGAGTAGAAAAATTAACAGAACGTAATCCAACATTGTACCGAAGGCGAATTGGTTTCGGTAATTCGTCGACAAGCATATTACCATCGTGAATGTCATTATGATTGATACCATGTAAAGTTAAAACATAAATCGCATGCAAAAGCTGGAATATAATGGACGCAATTTCATTTTCAGGAAGAGTGTCTGAAAACAGGGATTCTACCGGTTTTAATGTCGGCGAAGAACCTGTAAGTAAAACGCAAAGACGTAAATTTGGATCAGTCACAAAACGTTCTTCCACCGCAAGGTTTAATGAATGTTTGATAGAGTCAATAGGACATTCGCTATAACTTAAAAATGGAATAAAATTAAATGATTGTCCAGCCTTTATTATCTTTTCAGTTATGTATTTGTAGAGTTCTTTTTCAAAATATAACCCCATTTCGTTTTCAGTACCATTTCTATCTATTTTATAGACGTTTGTCCAAATTTTAAGATATGCCTTTCTTTCAGTTCCATTTTCCGCTTGATAAATTAACTCTATTGTTTCGGATGGACTTGAAGTTTTTTTTGGTAAAACGTGTGATTTAACAAAAATTAAACTTTGCAAGTCTTTGTCCATATCACAAACATCAAATTTAATTTTTTTATTCATGGTAAGTTTGAGGAGTAAATTTGTTTCGTCTTTATCTGATAATAAAAATTTGGGTTTAGGCTTTGGTGATGGTACTTTAAATTTCGGTGGAGATTTCGCTTTCGGTGGAGATTTCGCTTTCGGTGGAGATTTCGCTTTCGGTGGAGATTTCGCTTTCGGTGGAGATTTCTCTTTCGGTGGAGATAATTCTTTGTTCCAACATTCCATGGCCAATTTCATATATGTAGGCCCGCCTTCCTTAATTTTTCGTTTTGTTCGAGGGTTTCTTTCTGGGTGAAGTTCAAATTGTTGACAAATTGTCCTTGGAGGTATGACGCGAGGAACGTGGTTTTCGCATTCGTTGTCTAGTTGTTTGTATGTTTTTCCAGCTTGTTTGACTTTATACCCAGTTTTAGGGTTTTGAGTTTTTTCACCTTGTAGCCATTCATCGCATAATTCATCATGACTTAACATTTATTATGATCTAGAATAAATAATGCAGAAATAATAATAAATGCCACTCGAACTAATAAGAGATTACTGGGACAAAAACGGGTTTGATATTCTTGTATTGGTGTCTATTGTGTTCTTTTTATTTTATGCTATCAGTAGAATAGGAAAAGTTGGCACATATTCAAACACAGTTTTTATGCCAGATGAAAAAAAGAAAAAAGCTATTCCAAAGGAAAGTAAAGGAGAAACTATTTGTCGAAGATACTTGGAACGAAAGTTCAACAGACCATTTCCAAAAATCAGACCACGTTTTCTACGTAACCCAGTAACAGGAGGTGAATATAATCTAGAATTAGATTGCTTCAATGAAGAGCTCAAGTTAGGAGTTGAATATAACGGAATTCAACATTACAAATTTTCACCTTACTTTCACAAAAATAAAGAAGCATTTTTGAATCAAAAATACAGAGATGAGATGAAAAGGGTAAAATGTAGGGAGGCGGGTGTAATCTTAATTGAAGTACCTTATACAGTACCTCATGAAAATATAGAAAATTATATAGACAAAGAATTAGAAAAAATTTATTTTTCTTCATCATAAATGGATTCGTATTTACTTCCTGGAGGATTAATTGCTGTTGGAATTATGCTTATTGTTTTGGGTGCTTATAAGCTCAATGAAATGGATTATTCTGCTCAAAATACGCAAAACTCTTGCAGCACACTTTTGCAAAAGCAGGTGATGAGTGGCATAAAGAATGGTGATGATTGCGCTTTATGGGACGGCGCTCAATGCAGAAAAGGAAAGTATAATAATGGTCAGTGTGTGGCTCCCGCTAGCGTTGCAGTGCTAGCTGCTGGAGGTTTGGGGCTCATATTGCTCATTATTGGAATAGTGTTAGCTTTCAGACACCACAAAGCCGAAGCGAAAAAAGAGGAGGGCGCCTTCTTTTTCTTTTGAAGTTTGAATATTATTTAGCAAATAATATTCTGTATTAAACATATTGTTTCAAAAGGCATAAAAGATGTTCGCAATTTTGTCCGTTCTTTGCACTTGTTTCAACATACCTAACGATTCTACTTTCACGACGCAATGCAAAAAGCGCACGTGCAATCATACCCTTATTTACAAAAAGACATGGCAAATCACACTTTGCACCAACAATAATAATCGGCGTTTGGTCTCCAACAATCGACGATACGTCGTCAACCCACTGAAAGATGTCAAGCCAAGTTTCGTTTGAAAGATCAAAGACAATTATTGCGACATCTGCATCAATCCAGTCATCGCTTGCGTGTAACAAATTATCACTTGATCCACAACAATCGAACATATGAAAGGTATAACCGTCTTCTGTAAAAATAGAAGACACATCAACTCTTTCTGTTGGAGTGTACTTACTTTCAAATATATTTGATTTGAGAAAAGAAACAAGTTGTGTTTTTCCAACACCCTCATCTCCAACAATAATAATCTTTGCAACTTCGTGATTCATCTTTTCTCTTGTTTATGTTTAATACAAGTTTTCATTTTAAAAAATGAGATTTAACATTTCCCTCTCAACACGGTTCCAACTATTCCACATCATTCTTTGCCCGGAATCTCGATTCAAGTCATAACAAAAAGGAATCCACCATGTTCCAATCTTATTAACCGCATTGATTTTCATTTTTCGAAAAAGCTTTGTGCAGCCAATCGATGAGCGACTAAAATTTTCTTTTTTAACTCCACGTTTTAGTAGAAAATCTATTATTTTAAAACTGCAAAGATTTGAGGCTTTTTCGGAGATTTGATTGTCAAATAAATTTGCCCCTTTGAATGTCGCTATGTATTCAAAAGAACCAATATTGTCACTTTCAACCGCGTACAATAAAGCTTTGTTAACAGTCTGTTCTTCAAAAGGCATTTTGAGTACATTTACAAAATGTTTTAGCCATGTTGTATTGTCTCTGGATGCCATGAGAATCGAGTGTTCGAGGCAAATTGGCTCCCAAAAATTATCATGAGTATAGAGAAACTCGACAATATCAAAGTGCTTTTCTAATAAGGCGTATTCTAGAACATGGTCGTTTTGATGGTGAATGTCAACATCTGTTTCTTTGCAAAGGTAAACAATGACATCTTTTCGACCTAAACCAGACGCAAAATGTAATAATTGTTCTTTTTCTATTTTTGTGAGGTGCGTAGATTTTATGGTTTCCAGGTCGGTTTCTAAAAGATCGCTGATTTTTAAGTAAGAGTTCATGGTGTGATAAATTAGATATTTTAGAAATCTTGTATAATTTATCGATTTATATTTTTATACAAAGTAAATGGATGAAACGCTTTTGTTACTAAGCTTAATAATTTTGCTTCTCCTTGTAATTATAATTATGAGAAGAGATAATGAGGGGTTCTTTTATGACCCAAAAAACAATTCGCCGTATAATGTTGCTCCAAAATTTTGGTGCTTCAATAAAATAAAATCACTATAAGTAAATGGTAAGCGAAAGAATTCAATGGATCATAGTTGTACTTTTAGCTCTGATTCTTCTACTCGTTGGAGTTATTTGTTACAATAAGGACAATTACTTCTATGATTTTGCCTTAGAAGGAAATGCCCCTCAAGAAAACCCTTATATTCGTAAGTTTTTTGAGGATACTGGTGGAGATGTCGACCAATCAATCACAACCAGACGCAAACTTATCGCGTGCGAAAAATGCATGGGCATAAAACAGACTCCAAACGCATGTCAAGCTTGTCACTCTTACGTAAAAGGCAACAAATTTATTAAGGAGGGTGTCATGTAAATATATTTATACTATAAAATAGAGTATACTATAAATGACGTTTGCATTTATATTATTGCCATTTCTGCTCTTAATCCCAATACTGTTGTACTTAATCTTCAAAGTCGAAAAGTTTAACATTGGACGTGGCATTGAACCAGCTAAACAAAATCTAGCGTTTCAACCAGAAAAGGAATATATAAGAACATTAGGAGATTGGGGCAAGCTCTCGCCACAATTTTGTTTTGAAACTACTCCTGCAAAAGACGTGTTAAACTCAGAAAACGAAAATAAAGTTTGCAATGCTTGTCATTTAGTATGTTCTTCAAAAAACGCATATGATAGGTGTGAAAAGTGCTTAAAACTTTTGTAATACAATTTAAAGTGTAAGTCTTATTCTAAAAATGACATCTAAAAAAGTCAAGATTGTCAAAGTGCCTTTAGCACCGGAATTGAAAAGTAAAAATTTTCCTGCCAACTTTCCTAATATGCCAATATTGTACTTGGAATTAATTGAGAACAAGGGTAAAATTAAGCCGGAATTTGTAAACAAGGAATATATCCCTAAAAAGAAGGCAGACTTGGAGTTTGTAGACGATGAAGACGACGACAATCGAATGTCCCCCACACTAGCTGCAAGTCCTGTCGATTCTGATAGGAACATAAGAGAAAATTTCAGTGATCAAGAAAATGAATTTGACGGGGGCAATGAAGAAGATGAGGATTTTGGTGAAATGATGGAAGAAGATAATTTTGAAGAAAATGAACCTCAATATGAAGAAGGGGGAAGCAGGGAAAGAACATCAGGACAAAGCGATATTTCAAAACAATCATCAAAACATTCACAACACTCTTCAGCAGCAAGACATTCTCGTTCATCTGGAAGAAGTGAAAAGCGTAGCATAGAAATCAAAAAGAAAGGAGACAAGAAGATTTCAAAGCGATTAAAAGAGTTGTTGGAAGAAAGTGAAGATGAAAGGGAGAAACCTGAAAACAATACAACAACGTATACAGCACCTTCTTTAAAAGAGTTGGAAAAGAGTGGCAAATTTACAAGGAAAAAGGAAATAGAAGACGTAGGTCACACAAATTTAAGTCAGCAAGAAGAGGAAGATTCAAAGAGAGAGTTGTTGTTCAAGTTTGAACTCCTGAAAAAGTCGTACAAAGCTGACAATATTCCAGAGTTTACTATTCATTCTGACTATCATCAAATGAAAAAGACGTACGAGTCAACGCTTCGTACTCTGTCGCTTGATAAATCGGTTGAAGATTACAAAAAATATTTAATCGGCGGTTTCATGCTTTTGGAGTTTGTATGTGGTAACTGGCTTGGTTTTGATATGAGCGGATTTACTCAACAGCAAATCATATCCATGAACTCCTATGAGAAACTTCTTATTGAGCTAGGAGAAAAATCATATGTGCCTTCAGGTTCCAAGTGGCCTGTTGAAGTGCGTTTGTTGTTCTTGGTTATTATGAACGGTGCATTCTTTATCATCTCGAAGATGATTTTGAAAAAGACTGGGTCAAACTTGATGAACATGATGAACAGTATGAATGCAACAACCACAGCACCGACACCGGTGCAAATGCAAAAGAAGCGGAAGATGAAGGGGCCTTCTATTTCAGTCGATGATATTCCAGACGTAAATGACGCAGAGGGAAGTATTGCAGATGGAAGTGTTGCAAATTAATTTTTTTTTTCCTCTAATAAATGCATCATATAATTATAGCAATTGTTTTAATTGTTGTTGGAGTTATCCTGTTGGGTATGGGCCAAATGATAAACTCGTTAAAGGGACAGACTAAACAAAAGTGGGAAATGGATGTATACAACAAGGTAAACAAATATGCTACTCCATTGATGGTATTAGGAGGAATTGTTATCCTATGTGGTGTTGCTCTAATTGCCATCGAATTTAGCGAAGAAGACCATAAAGCTGATTTGACTAAGCCTATAATAAAATCATCGACTACACCCGCCCCTCAAAGTAGTGGAACAGAGGGCCCTCACTTTATGTTCTTTTAAAAAGTTTAATATTATACTAAAATATAATATTAATTCTAACTCAGATAAATGACAACTGTGGTTTTATCGAAATCCTCTAAAAATGATAAAAAGTATATGGTGGAAGTAGATGGAAAAACTGTTCACTTTGGAGCCAAAGGTTACGAAGATTTCACAATGCACAAAGACAATGCTCGCTATTTCAACTATATTAGCCGGCATCATAGCAGAGAAAACTGGGGAAAGACTGGAATAAAAACTGCAGGATTTTGGAGCCGATGGATTCTGTGGAATTTGCCAAGTTTTAGTGGTAGTGTAAAAGATACAGAAAAACGTTTTGGTATAAAAATTATTGTAAGAAAATAATTAACAACGATTTACAATCTTGCAGTAATTTTCATTCAAAGACTTCTTTCTCTTTAATAAAAATGAAATTGTATCCTGGTTTCGTTTTTCGTTTTAAGATATTTCCTTTCCTAAAAGAGCGAGTGTTACCTCTTTATAAAGATGTGCTTAGGCGTGAAGGAAGTGTTATCAACTTATCTCCAGATGAAGAGGAAAATTTAAAATGGTTTGTATGCCTCTTACCAGAACGTAATTTTGATATCAAAAAAGAGATTGACATTCAAAGCACGAGCGCTCTTTTTGAAATGTTGGAAAAGTATGTGTCCATTTTCACTCCATTTCTATATAAAATTGTTGTAAGTGAAAATGACAAGAGAGATGTTTTAAGTAATTTTTGTCACGAAATTCAGGGAAAAATTCTTCATGTTCTGTCTTAAAAAAGGTGTATTAAAAGTCAAGTCAAATACGGTATGAAGAGTAAAATAAATAGAATCTTCGCTTGCCTTTTCAAATGCGTGTTTGCAAATCTCTCGTTTACTTCGGAGCTCAGAATTTGGACTTATAAAGTATGCATCGGTGTCAATTAACTTTATCATTCAAAATTGTTTTCCATTTTTTGAAGAATGGTGTGGATAAAGTGAACGGAATTTCATACTTATATTTTCATCCAACTCTATATCAAAATATTTTCCTCTACGAAATACAATATTTGGATATGTCATTTATGTTGTCGCTTAAATTTTAAAATTGACATAAAGAAGATCTTACTTTATATAATCATGAAGGTAACATGCATGTGCTTTGGAAAGTACAAAGGAGTGGAAATGAGAAGTTCACCCTTCATTAAAGAAGATAACATTCTCGAAATAATACCAAATCATACCGCTATTGAAATTGAACATTACATTGTAAACGACAACTGGTATCAAATCAAGGGAAAAGAAGCTTACATTGTTATGTGGCTTCGCACAAATTTTGGTTTGATTGATTATGTTTGTAACAGAGGACAATTAAAATCTTTTTCGAAAAAGGTAGTTTTCGACAAAGACGATTTAATAAAAGGCATAAAAAATGTTATCATTACCCCTATTACAGTAGTAGAAGACAAAAAACAAGAGGTTCCCATACAGTATGAAGAGGAGGAACCGAAAAAGAAAAATATAGGAAGAACAAAAAAAGAGCGTATTCCAGCAACAATAAGAAATATTGTTTGGGTAACTCATTTTGAAGGGTCGAAAAAAGGAATGTGTTGGCTGTGCAAAGTAGAAGACATTTCATCTGCCAACTTTGAATGCGGGCATGTTGTTAGTGAGAAAAATGGAGGAAAGCCGACAATCGATAATTTAAGACCTATTTGTTCCTTTTGTAACAAGTCGGTAGGGACTATGAATATGGAAGATTTTAAGAAAAAGTATAATATACCTTGAAAGATTCACACAAAGTTTCTTCCCCCAAAGCACATTTCATCATAATAACCATGTTTTAAAAAAGAGTCAATGAAAGAAATAACCAGGTTCTTTTCACCTGTTACACCAAGATAATGAAAGTAAAAGTCATCTACATAATCTTTTTTTGGATAAGAAGTAAAACTTACTACAAGTTTTTTATCAGTTGAAATAAAACTATAAATTTCGTAGTTTATAACAGGATGCGACATTTTTATTATGTTACGTTCAAGATTATTTTCCCTTAGTAAAGAAGAAATGTCTGTCGTTCCAGCTTTGTCTGCTCCAAAATGAAGCAATGATTTAATTTCGTCTTGATTTAAGGGAAATAGATACCAAAATTGTTCTGGAAATTCTAGAAGTTGTTTTGTGTTTTCAACAACGATTTTATCAACGTCTTCATTTGACAAATTAAAAGCCGACATCATATTGTGATTTACATAATATGATGATAAAAATAATCACTTCTTTTCATGCTCATGAAGAATTTTTGTGATGATAGGAAGTGGCCAGACAACACCAGCGAAAAGACCAAAAATTGCTCCTGAAATTGAGTACACTGCATAATCCATCATGTCTGGATTGTTTAATTCACCTTTACGGATAGTTGTATCAAGAAAGACTTCACCAAATGTGTACGTAAATCCAGAGCCATAAAATGCAATTCCAGCCTTTTTTAAAACGTTCATTTTATATACAGATTTGCCGTGCACATCAGTTTAGAATTAATGAAAAGACATGTATGTGCAAATGCAAAGCACAACAAATAGGATTATCATAATAATGAGCAGAGTCATATCACTCATCTCACCTGCACGCTTTTGTTGTGTAGCGTGAACATATGGTTCCATGTAATCTGCAGACCCAAAGTTGTTATATGTGCCTAATGGAATGCTCTTTGGTTTTTCTGCATTATTTGGAGGTCGATAAATACAAGGATAATCCTTTTTTTCCAAAGAACCAATCGTATAATTTGGATATTGTACTCTGCCAGCTGAAAGTAAATTATCCGCTTGTCCAACGTTGTACATTTATTTTACGTATAAAATAAATTGTTAAGTAAATTTTCTAATAATTGCCTTCTTATCCTGAAGAAGTAAGTGTTTACTATTGGGCAGCTGCTGCAGCACCTCCTTCTCCAAAATCAGAAGGAGCTTCAAATGCAACTTCGGAGCGAGGGCCAAAAAATTCTTCAGGTTTAACTTCATGCAACTTTTTCATAAATAAAATTCTGCTTAACAAATCTAGTCTTCCAGCCTGTTTTATAGTGTTCCAAAAATTTGTTTCATCTACCTCATTTGGCATGTCGATATTTAGAATCAAACTTAGTGCAAGACGTAATTCTGCGTTTGTTCTAGGAGTTGCAGATTTGTCATTAAAAACAAATGTTCTTAAAATTGTTATTATACTATCAATTGTAAAGTTTACATCTTCTAAAGTCACAGTTTGAGGGGCGTCTTCAAAAAGTTCAAAGTAAGTCGCGGTTACCAACTGACCCAATTCTTCTTGCGAAATTGTAGTTAGGTTATAAAGCACATTTCCTTTGACATAATTGATTGCTTCTTTTATAATAGGAAACGTGATTTCGGGGAGATTTGCTATACGATTGACAACATCACGAGACTTAAACTTATATATAGAGTTCCATAAGTTGTTTCTTCCACTTTGGTTATTTATTGTGTTTGGACGAAAATTATTTACCCTCGTTACAGCATTTACAAGTTCGTCAGCCTTGGTAAGAATGTAGTTAACAAGTGACTCGTCACTAATTATAATTATATCTTTTACATAAATTTCCTTTACATCTGTAAGATACTCTGGAAAATAATTTAAGAGAAACGAGTTGCAAAAGGACGCTTTTAGCTTAAAGTTTGCATTTACATGGTTTTCGAAAAATCGACGAGCTTGTGCTTCCTTTGCATATTCGTCTACCTTTTGCTTTATCATTTTTCTTTGAATTGTTTGAATATACGAATCAATGCTTTTCTGAATACTAGGGGAAGACATAAGCATCATTGCTTTTTCCACTGGCACCTCAAGTATATTTACAAGCATATTGAAATTCGCAAAGTCTATTATTGATTGAAATATAACACCATTGCTTTGAAACGGTATGTCCCTGTTACCCGGTGCAAGAAAATTAAACTTTGATGGAACTGCAGTGTCAAACTTAATTTCGATAACATCGCCCATTTTTCTAATTTTGGTTTCATCAAGAGGCACAAATTGTCCAATTTGTTTAGGTAGCTCCCCGCCACGTTTAAAACTTTCATATGCAAGTATAGTTTGACTTAGGTCGACATCTGCATTCAAAGGAAGTTTTTTGTTAATATAGAGCAAATATACATCTTCTACAACTTTCAAATATTCATTCTTATCTACAAGTGGTGTTTTGTAAGTATTTATCATTTGCCTAAGAGTCTGTATCATGTCTGCCTCTGCGTTATCGGCATTTCCGTATATCTTTTTTGCCTGTTCAGAATTGGTTTGAAAATATTCTCTAACGTCGTCAAACATTTTAGGCTCAACAATACTAGTTGAAAACTTTTCAAAAATTACTGCTTTAATCTGTGTGTCCAAAAACGCATCATGTTGATCTCTTGTCATGTTACATGCAAATGACAATAATTTTCTTGACATTGCTATTTCGGATTCAACAAGAGGAAACTTTGATTTATTATCGCGAAAGGTTTTAAGAAACTTTTCTTTATCTAACAAATGAAATTTAAGAAAATCTGTACCCGGGGTTTGCCTAATAGAATGGAAAAAAGAAATAATACCCGTGTATAGATTAATGTTTGTTTGACTTTGCAATTCAAATAATTGTTGTTGCGTTATGCCATCAAGATAAGTAAAAATATATTTTGCGTATTCAGAAGCAACATAAATATCATAGAGAAGATCATCCCAGTTTTCATAAAACGACTCTATTTCATCATCGTATTTAATACGTGTGATAAGCGAAAGAACATTAGGATAAGCAACCTTTGAATATAGATTTTTGGTATCATAATTAAGAGTAATTTTTGCATTGGGGTCAATCATGAGTCCAGTATTGAATTTTAGTTTAGCTCCCTCTACAAGAAAATTGGAGTAAATCTCATTAAACGTGTCCTTTAGTAGACGGTCGTATTCTTGACAAACCTTTGCATTTGATGCGCTTGCAGTTACCATTTCAGTCAACCTAGCCGGAAAATTAAGAAACTCTTGACTTTTCGGACACGAATTTTTTAAAATATTGAGAAGCAAATTTTCTCTTCGGTTAAACCGTGTATCATAAATATTTAATTCGGGAAGAAGTGTATCGTCCAAATTTCTTTTCTTTTTCAATCTCATAGATGGACGTTTGAAACTCATTTATTAATAAAAATATTTTAATCTATAGACTTTAATAAATGCTCTCTTCAGCCTTATTAAAGTATGCGTGTTCTTTGAATGCGGAAGGATACAGTAAAAGTCAAAATGATCAACAAAAAATGACTGATGCCATTAAGGGATGTCTCACTTTATTTATTATCGCAGTTCTTATTGACCTTATTTTCGTATTTTATGCCTTATGGTGTCTATTTAGCAGCAACTTGCCGTGGTATCTTACCGCATTTTTAATCATTTGTATGTTATACCCAGGTCTTGGCTTTATGGTATCTGTTGGTATCATTATTTACTATCATATGGTTGTGCTAAAGAAGAGTCAAAATACGACTACTATTTCAAACGAAAAAAATAAGACAATTTTAAGCGGAGAAACGAATAAATTTTACTTTTATTAAACTTAAAACCATTTAGAAATAATAATATCGATTTTTATTTCTATAATAGAAGACATACAAAGAGTTACATATTGGTCAAACGTTTGATGTAGTCTTCCTTTGTTTCAAAATCGTGCTTAAAAGTACACGTTTGTTTTTGGTTACATCTCTCTTGAAAACGACAAGTAATTGGATTGAAATCTGCAAGTGTGTGCGCAAATGTACAGGTTGCACGTCGACCGCATTGCTCTCCGTTCTTGCACATCTTTGTATTTTTCAAAAACTGCGGCTTGTCATCCCTTTTCGAGCAAGGAAGCAGACGAGGCTTACGGTGTTCAACTCTCTCGCCCCTCTCCCGAGATCGCGATGGGGCAGGCTTAAAGTCGTCTTCTGTCTCGTTTCTCAAAATAACGTTTCTTGTCTCCTCTTTCTTTGGAATAAATTCTGCACTTGGAAGTGATGACGTACATTCTCCAACATCCGAGAAAAAGTTTGGCATCTTCTTCCATGCATTTTCTCTCGGCCCAGAAAGTTTCTTTTTCGGTCTTAGATCCAACATAGAACTCATCAATGATGGCAATTCGTTACTTTCCTCCGCAACATGCACTTGTTGAATTTGCCAACCTCCTTTTGGAAGATTCAACATTGGTTCTTCTAACAAGACTCTTTCTTCCTCTGTAGCAGACAAACCATTTGCGGTTGAATTTAGGGAAGGCAGATATACAGCTGAAGCCTTGTATCCTTGTTTGTGCTTAAATCGGTCATTTGCCCACTCTTTCAACTCTTCTTCGTTATAGTCATCATCCCCATGACATACGCGGCGATAGAAATCGATGCGATTCCCTTCATCTTCAAACTCTTCTTCGCTGGTCCAATCATTATCTTCACCATTTTCAATGTTCTTCTTGTAGGACATTCTCTTTGATTTTTTGTATTTAAACTTATAAAAAATCAGTTTAAAATTCATCCTCACTTTCTTTATTTGCAGTCTCCTCGTTTTCATAATCACCTTCTTCTGATAAAGAGGAAGAATCTTCCTCAGACTCTACTTCTTCTGACGAACATTCGTCAAAGTGGTCATATCCCATTTCCCTATTAAACTTTTCAAATGTTACATCCGAGTAGTAAAGATACTCTGATAGTCGAGCCCAAATTTTGATCAAACGCTTATGCATTTCTTCACTACTACCATCTTCAAGCTTCAAACTGTCTTCAATATAAGACAAATATTCTACAGTCTTATTCATGAGTTTATATTGACAGTTTTATGTTTAAGTATGAAATGGGGTCTATTTCCGATAATGCAGAGTTAAGTGTGAATTTTGAAGTTCGGTTGATTTCATAATTTCAAACCCGGAATTTGTGCTAAAAACAACTTTTTTAATACCAGACTTTTTTATATTTTGAACACAATGAAAGCATGGCTTTGAATCGGCAAATTTATCGCCTTGAACGACCCGAACAACAAACAAAATACAATTGTGAAGCGTACAATTCTTCCATCTATATAATAAATTTTGTTCGGCGTGATTTGCGACCCGGTTTTTTATGTTATTATTTGAAATGTCTATTATTTTACCACCTCGTAAAATAGCACACGCATGCTTGTGTATGCGTGTCGAAAAATGTGACTCTTGAATTAGCAAACGCAACACTGAAAAAAACTTTTTTGAGTAAAGCTGCATTTTAATAAAATTTTTTCCACATTATATAATTTTTCAATCAAAACTTTTTTTATTTCTCTGTAATAAATGACCTTAAGTTCGTACAATAGATTTGTAAAAAAGCATCTCTCCGCTGCTATTAAAAGCACTGGCAGCCCCACGCGCGGCATGAAGAAGGTAGGTAGCATGTGGAGAAAGTCTACCAAGTCTGGCTCCCGTTCTCGCTCTCGTTCTCGCTCTCGTTCTCGCTCTCGTTCTGGTTCCAAAAAGGTCGTAAGACGTTCGGGCTCCAGAAAGGTCGTGAAACGTTCGGCCTCCAGAAAGGTCGTAAGACGTTCGGCCTCCAAGAAGAGTTCTCCTCGTCGTTCGCCCGGCCGTTCTCCTCGCCGTTCTGCGCGCCGTTCTCCTCGTAAGCATTAAGAGGGTGTAAACAATTATGAGTTATATTAATGAAGTAATATAACTTAACATGTAGACAAAAGTTGTGCAATCATTGGGTCATTGGTTGGAAAATAACTTTCCAGTTGACCATTGGCATTAATTCTACCGATTGCCTCGAAATGTTTGCTATCTAAGTAATAAACAAGAATAAAGGGGCGATTATTACTTTTCATTTCATCACAGTCTTGTCTTGAACTAATCCATAAATCGCCATTTGGTTTTAGAAAAATAACATTAACACCCAATTTATCATCAATATACTTTGTAAAATATTGGTCGATGTATTCACTAGGTTCTGCAAGTCGCATTTGAAATTTACTATGTGTCTTTTTGAGTATGACTTCTAAAATATTTTTTGTATCCTTTCTTAAGATTGGATCAAGTTTTTCAATTTCCATGTCAATGTTAACTAAATTTTTTATCTTTGTGTGAATTTCAGATAATAAATTAAAAATATTATGTCCATACTTTTTCTTTACTTCATCTGAATAAACTTCCGTATACAATCGTAACCAGTTTTTTTGCAACATTTTAAATACTTCTAATTTTGCCAACTCTCCATCTAGTAACTTTGTATAATCTTGCAACGTTAAGCCAACCGCAAATTTTCGCCTGCACTCATGGATTAATGCATCTCTTTGGGGTATACTTAAGCTCCGGAATTCTTTTCCGTTTATATCTGTAAAAAGAGCATGAAGATAACAAGATCCCAAACCTTGTACGCCAGTTCTTATCATTGTATACGTTGGTAGAGCATTGACATTAATTAATGCACTAGCATCTGTCGATAAAATTTTTGTTGGAGAGACATTATAATATGCAGCCATTTATTAAAACAAATTTTATTTTAATCTCATGTTAAACTCGATTAAAATAATTAAATTAATCACTCAATTTGCTCTCCCATCTGAAACAGAATTGGCATAGCCGACGCCGTCGGGTCATTTCGAATATCTTGCGGACGGCGTCGGCGCTGCTGTTGCTGGTTCGCACTGTTTGTTGATCCAAAACCGCCATTTCCTCGTGCCGTGTTAGAAAGCTCGGACTCTGTACAAACCAATTCAACTGCCTCGTTCTTCCTCACAATCAACTGAAATCCCTTAAAAGGCAGAGGAATATCAGGTGCATATTTGTCAATCTTTACGAGAGCAACCTTTATAGTGCCTCGATAATTTGGGTCAATAATACCGATACTGTTGGCCATAATATAGCCGGTACGGCTAAGAGAACTACGAGGCACAACTTCAACATAATAACCACTATCCGGCTCTACAGAAATGCCGGTGTCATAAAGCAGAACTTCGGGGTCCATAATACGGCCATGCCATGTTCCTGTCAAAAGAGTTTCACGTGAGACAATTGTTAGATCATAACCGATATCAGAAGGGGAAGCCTTTGTAGGCATAACAGCCTCGGGAGCAATTTTCTTAACGAGAATCTTAGGGGTGCTCATTTTTATATCAATTATTAAGGCATTAAATAGATATTATTTATAAGAGAAAGTCATTGCCGAATTTTAATTTTGGCAAGTCTTTTGGCAAACTAGGCATAATTCCCATTTGAGCATTGCGTCTCTTAATTGTCTTGTCAATTACTAACGCAGAAGTTTGATACTCTTTGCAAGTATTCTTTGGGACTTGATATCCAATTTTAGAAAGAGCGACGCATCTGGAATATGCGAAATCGCATCTCGCTTTATACGAATTTGGTATATTTCTTTGCCATTCTTCTGGGTGAAAAGGTACAGTTTTACGTTTGATATACATATCACAATATTGAGAATTCTGATCTTTCCAGGACATTTTATTATACACACATTTTTAAACTCAATCTTAAAATTATATTATTATTTTTAAATATAAATGTCCATAACTTACAGAGGGATAATTGGAAATAAAGCTGCAGTGACATTACCATCGGTTGAAGCTTGGGGGACAAATAATAATATTTTGAGGGACCCACCAAAATCAATAATGACTCGTCGTATTGACAAGGTAAACCAAGACGGAAGTTTAAATGAAATGTTCTATCATTCAGGTGACCGCTTTGCAGAACATGTAAATGTCTATGCCAGAGGTGTTAACCCTATGGTTTCCGTAGAGTATGGAAACAATATTTCCTTTGGGATGAGCAAGAACAACGGTAACAACTTTTATGGAGCAGGCAAGCTTCCTTATCGTATTATGCAAGGAGGAGCATTCCATCCTCCCCTGCTACGCCAAGAGCAATTGCTTCCTCTTTCTCGTCTTCCTCGCAATGTTACTTTTGTTCAAACAAACAAAGAGACTATCGACTACGCAAAATCTGCAGTTTGCGATCAACAGCCAAAAGAACATCGTCAAATTGTCAAAAACAAGTATGAGGGATTTATAACTCCAACAAAAACAATGAAATTTGAAACACCAATCAAAGAGCATTTCGTTGTCAATTACGTAAATGAGAATCCACTTATTTACAACTTTAACACAAACTTGAAAGCAAATGGTGATGTAGAAAATTATGTAGAAGAAAGAAATTTGGAAAGAAATGTTCCTGTTTATCAAACAACTGCTCAAAAGAGTATAAACTATGCAACTCTCGTCCGACCTGACAAAGAAATTATGCTGGAAACAAACACTCCCGCCCATGATGTTATCGCTAATAAAAGCATTAATATTGCTACAAACGGTGTACTTGATACATCATTAGAGTTAGTCAAGAATATGCCCAGTTATCAGGTCCGCGATGTGAAAATAAGAAATACAGGTGCAAATGCCGTCTATAACCCAGATTCTATCGAGTTAACAGAAAACACACCTCATTATCTTATTGCAAATACAAAGACACGAAAAGTCGGTACAAATGGTGTTTTAGATGAACATATAAACTTATTTGATAATGTACCTCATCACATGGTTGTTAATAACAAAGGTTACAACACGGGCGAACGATTCATTCTAAATGACCAAATTAATCTAACTGAAAATACACCTCATCGCATGGTTGTGAATAACAAAGGTTACAACACGGGCGAACGATTCCTTAATGACCAAATTAATTTAACTGAAAATACACCTCATTACAATTTTCAAGCAAATAAAGGTGATAAGCGCGTCCAGTTTCAAAACAAGTACGAAAACGAGCTTGCATTTGATCATAAAACACCACATATTATGTTACAAAGCTCAAAATCGCAAAACATAAAAACAGAAGGCGGAACAACTGAATTTAATAGACTGCACGCCACGATAAATCCGGGTGGAATGGAAGGCAGAGTGATTATTCCGTCTTCGGATAGAACATCAACATTTAATACAAACTATACAACAAACAAACGGGAATTGGCGCAAAAAATTATGAGAGAAAGAATGTGAAAATTCTAAGTTAAAAAAGATGGAAAAGAGAAAAGAGAAAAAATAAATTATTCTTTTAATAAATGTCTTTATTAGCCAATATCGATGTGAGCAAAACAAGTGTTGGAAGTGCCGAACGTATGATTGGAAACAGAACACTTAATCCCGATTATCAGTTATGTCCCATTTGGAATGGTAATGATCTTGCAGGCCGTTCTGTTTGTCTAGATTCCTTTTATACTAAATATGCTGGATGCAACAGCGCTCTTGACCGTATTAAGGTTGAGAACTTTCTTCGCCCGGCTTACATGAATTATGTAACTCAGAGTGCTGCAGGCATTGCTGCCGTGGATGCTGATTATGGTTCTAACCTTGCAGCAACTGCAAGTGGCACATTGTCTTCCCAACGTCAATCTGCTATGACCAGAACTGGTGGTTATGGTAATGTTGACCCTAGCCAATATATTAGCGGCAATACAAGCAAAATGGACACGATGGCCGCTAATGCTTACCAAAACACTCAGGATCAAGCCTCTCTTGCCGCTCAGCAGCGACGGAACGCACAGTCTCTTGGTATCGGTAATTCGAGCCAGACGCGTATGAATCGCAGTGGCTCTGCCAATATCAACACCAACGTAATGTCCAAATATGACCGCAATGCCGATTATATGTACAATAACTCGGTTAAGAACCAGGACATGTCATACCTTGCGATTAACCAATATAAGATGCCTGTAACGCCTAAGTCCCTCCTTCTTGCTTAAATTAATCAAAAATTATTGTTATATCAAACGTTTGATATAACACATAGGATAAACTGATTTTTTATTTTAAAAAATACGGAATATAAAAAACAATGCAAGATCTTGGACCAATCACTCACGGTTGTAGAGGAAAGGAATTCAAGCAGTTTATTTTCAACCTGCTTCGAAAAGGAAATATAAAACAAAAATATGTCAACTTGCTTTTGGATGATGAAGCGATGGATTTGTATTCAAAAGCGTTTACAAATCCAACTGCAGATGTCAATTGTAATTATGAAATTTTGGAAAAAATTGGCGATTCAACATGCAACAAAGCCATCATTTGGTACATCTATCGAAAATTTCCAAAGCTCGAAAGCAAGCCGCAAGGACTTATGATTTTTTCTCGTCTTTTCCACACTCTTCAATCGACTGAAACTTTCTCGAAACTTGGTTTATCACTTGGCTTTGAAAAGTTTATAAGTTATGGTTACATGCGCGTTAAAGACCGATATGAAGATGTCATGAAGGTCAAGCGAAACGGTGTTCTTGAAGATTGCTTTGAAGCTTTCTTTGGGGCGACCGAACTTCTCATTGATAGAAAGACAAAAGAAGGCGTTGGGTATGCCATTTGCAATGAAATTTTCAAAGGAATAATTGAAGACCTTCCTTTTCCTTCTATCAAGTATGAAGATCTTTTCGACCCAATCACTCGGCTAAAAGAATTATTCGACTACAACTTTCCTGGAAAAGGAAGACTGGGAAAATACGAATACATTTCAGAGGAAATGCAAGATGAAGATAACAAGCTAAAAACTGTAAACATTGTTTGGATTAATATAGCGGGGGCTAAGATGCCAATTGCAAAAGGAACTGGATCGTTGAAAGAAAAAGCAAAAGCCGTGGCTGCGGAAAATGCACTTCACTTTTTCAAATCCAGAGGATATGAAAAAACTGCGCCTTATGATTATAGAGAATTTTTATAGAAACTTTTCTTTTACTCCGCAAAGCGAAAGTAATAATATTAAAGCAATGATTACAAAAATCATGATAGCAATGAGTGATTGTTCATTTTCGTTCATTTATATTACAGATTAAATTTGTTCTACTGTAATATAATTGCAAACCCTCTTTCCTTGTATGAAAAAGTAAATATTTTGTTACATAATATAAATGTCTTCTATAGATTTGAATCAAGATATTCGAAAAGTTAATTATAAACAACAACTCAAAGAAGTAGTCCACGATGTTAAAACAGCGCAACCCAAATATTGGCTTGTAGCAGGCGGTTTATTACTGGTTGTTATTTTACTCTTTTTCGCTATTCACATGATAAATAACTCTCCTACTGTCTCATTTGCACCAGAAGATTACACCTGTTGTGATTGTGATGACGAGGAAAAGAAAAAGAAGAAAAAAATGTGAACTGATTTTTTATGCTTATTTTGACAATGTAAATAACAATGTTACTAAGTATCTGTGAGAACAATTACGCATACTACGACAGGAAAGAAAACAAGATCTGTATTGGTTATGATAACAAAACTGCGTCTATTTCTGTTCCTAAAGGAAAGACGATAAACGACATTTGTATTACCGAAGATTATTTGTGCTTTATTTTAGACAAAACTCATCTTGTTCGCGGCAATTTGCGTCAAAATTTAAACAAGCCAGAGTTTAGGTCCGTCGACACCCTTCCCCGAGGCAGATCATGGAGTAGAATTCTTTACATCTCAAAAACAGATGTAAAAAAAATTGTCTTAATCTCACAAGACAATAACGGTGAAAACTTTGAAATTTTTTACGAACTGGGATCAGCCGATTTTCCATCTGGACATTTTATTAACGTTACACCAAACAAAACCACCATTGTCGACAAATTGCCCGAGAATGATTTCGATTCAACTGCATATGTTTCTACGTCAAATTACATAGGAATGTATGATAACACTAAGCATACTTTTGTTTGGCAGAAAGTGGAATTGTCTCAAAACAAAATTTACAGCATAACTTTTGGAAAGAACAGTGTTTTCTTTACAGATATTATTGGAACAGATATTATTGGAACAGATATTATTGGAGTTCATAACGAAGAAGTTCCATTAATGGCTTTGAAAAGAGCAGATCTAAAGAAACTTTTAAAAGGCGAACCAGACTCGGTTGAAACAATTGAGGAATCGTGTATCATATTGTCTATGCACACATTTAATGATGCTTTGGTTGTTGTCGATTTTACAAATCAAATGGTCATGTACAAAAATGTCGACGGTGAATATAAAATGTTTGTCTACAACCAATGGGTGTGCCTGCTCGGAAAACCGCGCAAGGTGAAAGTGGATGAAGTTGATGAAGATGACATTTTGTTATTTCTCACAGGTTGTAAAAATAATGTTTTGTATAAAACTGCAAAAGGACGTGTTTTCAAAGTGTGTTTCAAAGAAGATCTATCAGGACTAAAGTCGATACGTGAGGTGTCTTCTTTATTCGAAAAAAAGGAACAGGTTGATATACAAAATTAAACGAAAAGTATATTATTAAGATAATATACTTTAGTAAGGACTTAAACTATAAAAAATAATTATAAACATGCGCACAGAAATACTTTGTTTTTTTGAAAAGTTTTTAAATGATTACAAGTCTGGAAAATTAAGCAATGAAGATGAACGAAAATTAAGTGAGTTTTATATATCCCAAAAGTATATAGAAAGCAAGGCAAATTTGGATGAAAAAGAAATAAAAAAATATACCGCCTTGGGATGGTTCATATACAATTACAATAAAAAATTTTAGTTTTTAAGTCGGTTTTTGCCCCAATTTTTTTAAAATTTTAAATTGGCTTAAAGATAGCTGGCGAATATATAAAAATGCCCCGTCAAACCAAGGATACCCAGTCTAAGAATACCGCTGTTGCTCAGGAAACCGCCACTACCCAGGCTGTTTCTGCACCTGCTGCTGATACTTCTGCCGCACCCAAGCGTCGTGGTGGCAAGGCCGCCGCTGCTACTCAGGAGCCCGCGACTTCTCCCACCCCTACTCAGGTTGTTGCCCCTGTTGCGACGTCCGATAACGAGGGTGGTGATGCTAGCGATGCCACTCGTGCCCCTCGTGTTGCTCCAACCCGCGAGAGTGTAATGGCCGAGTTTTCGGAGCTTCTTAATCTAGTTGAGACCGAGATTTCCCGTCTTCGTGACCAGGGTGATAAGTCGTCTGCCACACGTTTTCTGCGAACTGTTGTGCAAAAGCGTGTGCGTACTCTGCAGGCTTCTACCGCCCGTGTTCTTCGTCACAAGGCTCCCTCTGCTCGTCGTAACAACAACTCTGGCTTTCTGAAGCCTGTGAACATTTCGTCCGACATTGCCAAGTTTACTGGTTTGGACCCTAAGTCTCAGCATTCTCGTGTGGATGTGACTAAGTTCCTCTGCAAGTACATTTCTGATAAGAACTTGCAGAACCCTGAGGACCGTCGTCAGATTAACGCCGACCCTGCTCTTTCCAAGCTTCTTGGCTTTGACAACAAGGCCGGTAAGCCTTTGACTTACTACCATATGCAGAGTCTCCTCAAGAACCATTTTACCAAGCCTCAGTAGTTCTTTTTAAGGTAAGAGTTTAAGTTTTTATCATATATTTTAATCATATATGATAAGTTAAAGTTTTTTCCAATTTACACAAACCTCATTTCTTTAAAAAAATTATTTCAAGGCAAAAAGAAAATAGATAAAGAATAAATGATGAGTGAAAATGAAGAGTTAAACTTGATGGAACACGATTGTCATATTTGTCAAGAACGAGTCGCGCAAAGAGACTTTGATACTCTGGATGACACTTGCTTTGTAACCGTACACAAATCTTGTAAGAAAAAGTATCGAGGAACCTGTCCAGTTTGTCATATGACAATCAAGAGCAAAAATTGGAACAAATGCGTTTACGCCTCTATTTTTATTACCATCGGAGCTGTATTCACAACAGGCTTTGTTTGTTTTTTTGTATTGATGGGAGAAAAGTTATAGGTGTTTTCTAAAGAGGAATAGAAGCAAAATTAATACTGCAACCGCAATACTAATATATAATAACGAATTGTTTTTGGCGACCGGAGGTGAAGGCTGTGTAGGAGGTGGAGGCTGTGTAGTAACTGGAGGTTGTGTAGGAAGAGGTGGAGGTGCAGAATTATTGCTATTATTTGCGTAAAAAGTCATTAAAGCCATTTATATCTATAAAGAAATAAAAGTATAATGATAACTAATACGCCAATCGCAATATATAATAAATTATTTGTTTCTTTTTGGGGAGGTTGAGATTTAGGTTTAGGTTGCTCTTTTTTTATTGGCGATGACACATCAACTTTGAAAGATAACACATTAATTGTTGCAGTATCTTTTATATTACTAGTAGAAGGTGTAATTATCATTTCTAGAACATTACTCGGCGGTAAAAGGATTGTTTTATTTTCATTATTTAGTACAAAAGAACCCGATATATCAAAGTATTTTGTTGTAGAACCTGATTCTGTATTTCTGTTAAAAATCTGCATCATTCCGGACGAACTTATACTACATGATATGTTGAGTTTTAATTCGACCGGATATAGAGTGCCGTTGTAAATCATAGCAAAATGAGAATTGTCAATATTAAGGGGCATATTATCAGTTAAAATTACGTTTGTCGCTTCACTTGTTGTTGTATTCATTTGTATAACACTTACTTCATTTAATGATGCATCATGCGAGAATTGCGCTTGAATTGTTTGGGATTGATTTGCCATTTATTATACGGTATAATAAATGTGTTTGTTTCATTAGTGAAAAGTAAAACGATAGTAGCATCTATAACATAAATATTTACAGTAAAGAAAATTTGTTAAATTGATTTGGTTGTTAAATTTTAAGAGAATAAAATGCAAACATACGACGAGTTTATACCGGAACAGGATATTTTCCAATTTGAAATTGATATGGAAGAAGGCAAATACAAATCTTGGGTTGAAAAGTACCCTGAAAATATATATACAATCTTTGGTGCTTATTTGTTACTTAATAGCGAACAAACTGAAGATGATATTATTTATTTTGTAAAGCAAGGCATTGATCTAAACAAACAATCAAAGGTTTATTGGGGAGACATGCATTGTAATACACCCTTGACTTTTGCCTGTGAATATCACAATGTTGAACTTGTTCGAATTCTCCTTGAAGCGGGTGCTTGTGCAAATACTCCAACTATATATGGTGATGTATGTTACCCGCTTTATAGTGTGTTACAAGGACACTCTGCGTCTTACATTCACCCTTCTCATGCAAAACGAGTAATTGACATTGTAGCTCTGTTGCGAAAGCATGGTCTTAAACCCGAAGGTCAAATCCCATTAGAGAGAAAGAAAGAATTTTTGGGTTACGAGAATGACGAGATTATGCTTTTTGTTTGTTAAGTTTGAGAATTAAAATTGATTTTTTACAGTAAATTTGCGCCCTGTATAAAATCAAATCATGTTTGTCATCCAGAACTTTCAATCTCTCATTATTCTTGATGCAAAGGATGAGAAAGACACCCTTCGCACTTTTTATAAAAAGTTCAAAGGCGTATTATCGTGTATCGAAAAGGGTGTTCTGGCGCCTTTAAAGAAAAACGATAATAACCAAATTTTTTTCAAAGACACAATCAATGCGCATCGCCCTTCTCTCAAAATTTCTCTCTCTTCACCCGAAACTTTGGCAAATATTCTATCTGTGTTGCAAGAGTTGCCTCAAGGAACCATGCTTTTAACTGTATCTGGAGATAGCAATGTTCTTGCCCTTGAGTTTGAGTCTGGTTGATTTTTTCACTTTATTTTCTTAAATGAAGTGAAAATTTAATGCGTTAATTTATGTTTTTTATTCAAGTGACATTTTCTTTGCCAAAAAGTAGCTTGACTTGTTACCATGTTTTCTTGTATTATTTCGTATTATTTCGTTTAGTTTCTTTGCCAAAAACTAGCTTGACTTGTTACCGTGGTTTTCTGTATTATTTTGTTTAATTGTAATTTGGTAATATAAAATGTGCATTCTTTTTCACAATTTTCGTTTAATCTCTTGTAATGAAGAAGAAAAACTTTTTGTAGTAAAAACAATAACAAACGCTAGAGAATTTAAAATGGGACGTTCTTCAACTTGGAAATGTGCTGATTGTAATAAAACAATAAATAAAACAATATTGAAGGGAGAAAGTGGTTGGAAAACACTTAAATTATTTTTAGAAAGATCTAATTTACCCATCAAAACTAGTGACAACTTTATGTTAAGCAGTCAACAGTGTTGAAGAGATTGTCATAGCTCTTCCCTGCCTGACGCATCACAAAGTCTGTGTTTCTGTATAGTTTGGGAAGAATCCAGAAGTAAATCTTCCGAGCGGCAGCATCCCTCTCCGCGTCGCGCGTCGCCTTGTACTGCAGAAACTCGTATGGGACTTCTTCGACGCCTCGGAGGCCTTTTTGATGCATCCAATACGCCGCTTCGAAATGTCCGAAACGCAAAGCGATGTCCATGTGTCTGTCGACAAAGACCGCTCCGTGGCTTTCAAGTGTTCGGAAAATCTTGAAACTCCCGCAGGTGATGGAACGATCTACGATACTGATATCTTTTGGGTTTGCGCCTCGGGAAATCAGAAAGTTGATGAAGGGTACACTATCATCCGCACCGCTAACGACAAGAATGTACAGCGCTGTCGTGAGGATTTTTGTCTTGCCGGGGTCGTCGTTCAAGAGCTCCACCATAAACTCCACCGCTTCCATGTTGTTGGTGCATGCGCCTGGCCCGAGAATCAGTGAAATTTTCGGGAAACCAGCGGCTCTGACAATAGAGCCGCTGGTGGGTTTGATACCCTTGCTCAGGACATAGTCGAGTATGTGGCGATTGCAAGGCCGGTATGCCCATTGCAAGCTGTCCTCGAGGAGAAACGGGTCAAATCTGCACTCTGATTTGAACGCCTCAAGGCTTGTGTAGTCACCGTAGCTGAGAGACTCCCGAATGTGTGTAGAAGACATGACAGAAAAGAAGAGAAGAGATACCTAAACAAAAAAGTTGTTATAAAAAATCAATTTTACTCGCTGTATGAGTCATGCAAAATAATTAACACCAATTTTTCAAGAGCTTTTCAAGAGTATCTACCCTCTTATCAAGGTCGTCTACCTTCTTCCGCAATGACAAAATCTCATCTTTACTTTCCTGTAATTCGATATGCAACTCTGTGATTGTTTTGTCGCTCCTATTTCGTATCTCCCTTTCCAATATCTTTTCACAAGAGTTGCATATCATTTGAAAGTCCCGTCAGTTTACATCCTCTAAATAACAAAAGTTTCTACAATAATCAATGTCCCAACTAAGGTGTACTTCACGCCATCTCTCCCTATTAGGATTTACCTTTTGTAAGCAATTCACGTTAAGTTTGTCGGCTATTTGTTGTAATTCCATTTTTGATCTTTATTAAGACACATTCCTTATTTAAATTCATTTGTGTAGGCATACAATCGCAGCACGGCAGCAAAGAGTGAAAAATTAAAAAGCATGAAGTTCTTATGACCAGCGCGTAGAACGGTCACGTACAGAATTTGCTTAGACAACAAGAGTAATTCATTAATAAATATGAATTACTTTTAGGGTTACAATGCAATGCATTTTTGATCGCCGAATCTTTCTTTAACACTTTTGTTTATGTAAATAACTGACATTATTTTTGCAGATTGTAATCTAGTTTGTCTCCAATATGGACCAAAGAAATTGATATATTCTTCTGAAAAATTTGGATTATTTATCCAATCAATTTCAACCATGACATTAAGAGCAGAATCATAGACTTTTGGAATTTCATCACAAATAAAGCCGCAGGTAGCATGAGCAAAACCTATTAAAAATCCAAGATGAATATTGCAACTTTCAGGCTGAAAATTATTTTCCAAAACAATTTGAATGTTTTTATTATTGAATGGCTCATGCATTGTATCAAAAAGTATAATATCAAATTCGTTTGCTTTAGAGATACTTATCTCCTCCAAACCGTTAAAAAATGAAATCCATTTTAGAAACTGAAAGCTCGACTCAAATTTTATTTTTTGTAATATTTCAGCCAATTCCGGTATTTCAGCCAATTCCGGTTTTGGTTTGTATAATTTAAATGTATTTAACTTTGCTAATCTTTCTTCTCTTTCTTCGGCTCCGCGGAGACGGTTTTTAATGTGTTCTTCTTCTATCAAACCTTCTTCTATCATTTCATCGGTACTTACTAAGATTGCAAAATTACTTTTTGACCCAAAAAGATACTGTATTAAAACCGAAGATCCAAAACCACCCTCTCCTTTGTCTAATTTTTTAGTTGATCTTGTTTCTCGAGCTACACGATTGGCTGAAAATAACTCTTTCGACGCTTGTATTAACAAATCTTCCTTTTCATTTAGGGGTTTTTGCTTTTTGCAACAAATATTATATATAAACCGATATATATACCTAAGTTGAACATCAAATGGCGATGGGTATATATTAGGGCAAACAAACATGTCAGTCAAAGGCAAATTAATATATTTTTTGGCATCCGGAAATTCCTTTACATAATCATTCATGTGAGAAACCACTATACGTTTCAACCAGTAGGATAGAATGATCATGTTGATGGCAGTGTTTAAGTAACAAGTTCCTGTAAACTGTATCAAGCGTCCTTTTCCGCAGTGATTTATTTTGGCAAGAAAGTGACGAAACCATGGTTGACATGTAAGCCGTGTTTTATTTGATTCAGACAAAAAGAAATCCATGTTGAAAAAGTTTCTTACTTTTGCGGTCGGATAATCATTTTTGCTAAAAGCTCCATATCGGCTTGCAATGTATATTGTTACTTTTATAGGATAAATTTTTATCATATCCATAACAGTATTTAGAGCGATCTTTTTTCTTTCAAATTCGGATATATTATGACATCCATCAAAAAAAATAAGCAAATGGTTGTATGCAGATTCCAATACAGATATATGAGTGAGAAGAAACTGTGATAAATCATCAGATGATTCTTTCAATGCATTGTAATTGAATAGGGACAAGCCGTATTGTATTTTCTTTTTTGGAGAAAGCAAACAATAATCAAAATCTAGAGTCATTGTTTCTTCTTCATCTTTTTGGAACGTCGACACTTCTTTGTCAAGCTCATCTTCGTCTTCCATCATGTGAAATACAGGCGTTCCTTGTTTAAAAAATGGAGGCGACTTCACACCTCCTTCAAATACAGGCGTTCCCGGTTCAAAAAATGGAGGCGACTTAGCAGGTTTGCCATTTCTTTCTGGCTCTGGTTCCCTTCCTGGCTCTGGTTCCCAAATACGAATTACCATTATATCTCGGGTTCTTTTTCCAATTTCAATAACGTCATCAAGTGACATCATTTATTGTAAGATACAAAAAAAAACATTTACAATCTAGATACGTTTTGGCATTTCCTATCAACTCACTTTCATTCATTGAAATACCCAAAACGGTTCATGAAGGTTTGTTCGTTGAGGACTTCGATAACACAGGCGCGAAAGTACATAGCATTACGCTCTTTGCTTGTTATCAGGCCGCTCGCCTCCATGTTAACGATGTCGTTGTGGTTTGGCGCCACGCTTGCGAACCACACCCAGTAGCCGTTTTCGAGGTCTTCTTCGTTCTTGTACTCTTCGTTCAAATTCTCAAGGCAATCTTCCGACTCCCATATGTCACCCTTTGTCTTGTAGACCCACTCCATCCCGTCAAATGAGATCCAAACAAAGTCGTCGTCGTCATTAGCACATACGTCATATGCCTCGGCAAAGGTGTCGCAAGCACGGACAAGTCCATGTCCGTTAGACACTCGGTAAGCCATTGAGAAGGGATATGTATAATTGTCAAAACTTTTGGAAAAAAATCAGTTTTACACATCAATTAAACATCTAATATTTTTTGAACAGCAGCTAGGTGAAACAATCGCTTCCCATCAACTGTAATTTCTGAGATTTCAGAAATAAGTGCGTAAAGCCTCTGTATTTTTGCGCCGCTGCTGAGAAAATTCAAAACGCCATAGGCTGCTTCAAGCAAATTTGCCAATGAAGCCATTTGGTTATAGATGTTAAAGTTGGGAGTTGTGCATACATATCTATAAATGATCAGGCGGACGTCAAACCCCCAATTGACATTGATAAGACTTTCTCTTACCCAAGGTTCCTTAAAAAACTTTCGCAGGCCTGTTGTGTCACCCCTTTTAAATTGTAACACACAATAATTAAGGGCTTTCTTAAAAAGCATTGTTTGCGCATAGTATATTTTTCTCAGGTCTAACTGCGGGTGTGACATCGCGTTCTCGGCAACTCGGCCTTTTACAGTGAAAAACAACATTCTCCATACGGTCAAGTCGATAAGTTGCCGGTCGTTTGTCGTTATTGGAGAGAAACCATTGAGGTGAAGCATCTCATTTGCAATAGACTTTCCCACTTCGAGCCGTCGTTCTAAATAAGCCGGAATTGCTTCTGAATAGATGCGCGTGTAGTGATAGAGTTCTTCAAGACTGTTTATCTTCGAAAAGATAAGAGTAACGAGTTCTCGAGGAAGCTTTTTCAACTTGTGTGCAAGACACAAATGGTCGCCATTGACATTTTTGCCACACTTTGATCCATCGACAAGACGACCTTTGCAAATATGCATATTTTCAGATTGAGAGTATAATGTTCGCTTAGAACTTGAAGGAATTTTTCAGTTTAGAATTGCTTGAGAATATAATAAAAAGTCTCACGAAAATGAATCTTGAAAATGCGTTTTACAATATACAAGATATTAAGAAATTTTTCCTTGACTGAATATAAATGAACAGAGGGAAAGTTATTAACTACATTACTCATAAAGGTAAACCGATAAAAATCTTAATTGTTGATGAAATCGGAAAAGGCTCCTTTGGCACCGTTTACAAAGGAGTAATTGAAGGATATGGTACAGTTGCTGTTAAACTTCAATATCCAATAAATAAAAGACTTTTAAAATCTATTGCAACCGAAATTAAAATTTCAAAAGTTTTTTCGGAAGAATACGGGTTTACGATAAAAAGAGTTATATTTAACTCATCGTACAATACAAAAGAATCAAGGTTTGTATCTTTATCTTCAGATGTACCTATCAATGCTGTTTTAACAATCTATAATTTAGCAGAAGGAATAGACCTACAAAAATTAATAGATTACGACGTGTCTTTAACCGATGACACTGCAAAGCTATATATTAGCAACTTACTCGATTGTTTAAAGGAGTTGAAAGATAAAGGCATTGCTCACCGAGATATCAAGCCTGGAAATTTGATGCTTCACAACGGATCAATAAAACTCATTGATTTTGGATTTGCATGCTTCTATGCTGAATGTACTGGAAAAAAGGGTACTTTATATTTTCTTCCCCCAGAATTTTATCTTCCCGGTGACACAATTGATTGGCATAAAGGAGACGTGTTTGCAGTGGGGATAACAATGTTGTCTTTGTTTACAGAAGGAAAACTTTTATATGAAAGCTTTTTTTCCAATATGACAGATGGAGAAAAGTTCTTTGGAAAATTGAGCCTGGTTAATATGGAATTAAATTTCGAAATAAAGATTTCAAATTTTGCAAACGACTATCCTCTTGTGCAAAAGTATAAAAATCTTATTCTCGGTATGATAAATCCGAACCCGGAAAAGAGGTGGACTTTAGAAAAATGTTTTGAATGGGACGATTCAAACTCGTTAGAAGAAGCTTGGGTTTAAAAATAATTAACATGGTTTGGTTATAATCTGATTTTATAGAAAAAATGTATAAATAAACAAAGTCATGGGAATCAAATATTTCTTTTCGTGGTTGAAAACCGAATTTGCGCAGCATATGATTCATTTTAAACGTACAAATGTACCTGATCTTAACATCGATACGTTTATGATTGATCTAAACGGACTATTTCATAACTCTGCAGCAAAAATATACAAATACGGGAACTACGAAAATAAGGGCCTACTCTCGCGTCCTCGTCCAGAAAAAGTCGATTACATTAAACTTCAAACAGATTGCTTTGAAGACATTTGCAAAACGATTGATAATCTTCTCATGGTTGTAAAGCCAAAAAAGTCACTTGTTCTTTGCATCGATGGTGTTGCTCCGTTGAGTAAACAAAATCAACAACGTCAACGAAGATATCGCGGAATTGTCGAGGACAAAGACAAAAGGTCAAATCCAAACTCATTTGATCCTCGTTCGATTACACCCGGAACAAAGTGGATGGACTATCTCTCAAAGTATATTGATTGGTATATCCGAAAGAAAATTTCCACTGATCAAAACTGGAAAGAGTTGGACGTGTACTTTTCAAACGAAAAAGTTCCCGGCGAAGGCGAACACAAACTCATTAATTGGATTCGAAAATATGGAAATGACGAGGATACGTATTGTATAAACGCTCTTGATGCCGACCTTGTTATGCTTTCACTTGGAACACAAAAAAGAAATTTTTATTTACTACGTGAAGAGCTATATGACAAAACGTTTGAATTTACGTATGTCGATATTGGCAAAGGATTGCGAAAAGAAATTAGTAATAATTTGTTATATTGGGATGACTCTGAAGAAGATCAAATTATTCACGATTTTATTCTCATATTGTTTTTGTGTGGAAACGATTTTCTTCCCAACATCCCGTCAATCTCACTTATCGACAAAGGCTTGAGTACCATTATTGACATGTATAAGCGGTGTTGTGCCGAAAAAGGGCATCTTGTCGACATGAAGGGAAAAATCCGGTTAGATTCCTTTACACATTTCTTATATTTACTAGGCCAGTCAGAAAAAAGTCTTCTTGAAGACAAGTGGACACATCGCAGTGACTATATACGTGAACCGCTTTTAGAGGAAAGTATGATTCACATAGAAGATCCAGACACAAAAACTCAGATCGACGTACTTGATTTTGAAGGATATAAAGCAGCATTTTATAAAAAGAAAGGAGTTGAGGATATCGAAAAGGCGTGTCATTCGTATATAGACGGATGTGCTTGGGTTTTAAAATATTATCTCTTTGGGGTTGAAGATTGGTCTTACACATACGCATACAATTACTCGCCATTTGCATGCGACATTGCAAAGCATCAATCTACATTTTCTTTCAAAGAGGAGAAGCGTATACCTCCAGTTTCACCATTTCTTCAGCTTCTCTGCGTTATTCCTCCAAAAAGTTCATTTCTTTTGCCTAAACCTATTGATAGTATCTTGACAAGTAGAGGACCATTGTCTCGATTTTTTCCTGATCATTTTCATATCAATTATGAGGGAAAAAAGAAAACTTGGGAGGGTATAGTGGAATTGCCACCGGTGGATGTAACTGTTTTGAAAAAGGAGTTGGACAGGCTGTATCCATTGATAGAAAAGACAGATATGAAGCGAAATGTTCCGGGAAAAACTTTTTTGTATAGAAAGTCGGATTTTGTTGCAGATGTAAAGTCGTTTTATGGCAATTTTAAGAGCAATGTTAGTGTGGAAGTTGTAGAGTTTTAATTAAAATGAAAAAAGATTTTTTTTTAAAGTATAAATGGAACTTGACGTATTCAAAAGCGGATTGTTGCCTCCTGATGTAGAAAAAGAGTTTCATGGAGAATTATTATCAAGTCTAATGTCTTATGCAAGTATTATGAAAGGTCCTGTATCTTTTTCGCAAACTGAAATGCTATATTTGTCTTCAATCAACATTAATCTGCTGAAGTTGGATGGAGACTTTAAGTTGGACACATTTTGCGCTATAGAAGAGCTAAAAAATTTAGCGACTGCAAGAAGTATTGGAAAACTGGATGAAAAAACATCTCTCCGGCTCCTAAAAACAATAGAAAAACGCGTCCTAGAGAACAGTAACAGTTCACATTCAGCAATGATTGACAAATTGCCATTTGGACTGAAGTATATTTTTAATGCAAAATTTATAGGCCTATATTCAGTCGCAACAATTGCAACGATAAATTGGTTTGCACAAACTTATTACAACCTTGTATTTACTCTTGTTAAAACAATGAGTGAATCAAAAATATCATTAGCTCAAGTTTTGTATACAGACCTTTACAAAGGTGACCGTACCGCTCTTTTTGTTAGTTTGGCTGACAATCCTATTGTTACAAAAGGGCTTCAGATTTACCATCTCCAATTTGGATGGGATCAACGTACACTTTTTTCTTATATGAAAAATATAGCTGATATAGTTTGGTCAAGTACAACGCTTGAAAATAGACGTCAAACAATGTGGGATCTTTTCAATGCCGACTTAAAAATCAAAGAAAGTTTATCCTCGATAATGCCAACGATTGAGCTGGAATCGTTTGTACCCGACACTGCATTCGCTGTAAAACAAACAGTTTCCAATGGTATCAACTGGGGCGTCCAACAACTTGGTTCTGTATTGAACTCATATATGCCCTCGGCTGTTACAAACACGGCTGCAAACTTGATGGATAAAGCGGCAAACTTAATGGATAGCGCTTCAGAAAATTTCGAAGTAACAAGAGATAAGTTATTGAGAAGTGCTCTAACGGCTGCTAGAGGAGGCAAAACCCCGTCGTTTGATATAGGGAGAATTTCGTCTGTTGTAGATGAATTAACATTTCAGGGCGACTATATGTACAATGTTATGTCAAAGATATTGCTTATTCTTTTCATTATAGTTTTAGTTTTTCTTCTTGTATATAGTTTTAGCTGGTTTGATGCAAAAGCCACAAAGACGAAAATCATAAGTACAATCGGAAAGCCTCCTCAACGATTCCGTTTTAACGATAATCCAACATCAAACTTAAGAAATACAAGAAACATTTTAAAGAATTTTTTGGAGAGAATGTAAAAGTTATTTTTAAAAATTAAAAATAACAATTTAATCACGCTTTAAAAATTTAGTTCAACATCTTCAACCATGTACTTGATAAAGTTGTCTTCTGTATTGTGCTCATCTGTAATACCGGCATCGCGGCGAGCCTTAAAGTACCGGTCCTTGTACTCTTTTGCGTACTCTGGATTCTCAGCGTTCATCTGCTCAATTTGAACACGTGTCTTGATAATGGAATTCTTCATATCATCCATCTTCTTTTGTGTCTGGACATACGCCCAAACCAACTGAGCTTTCTTTACACGAAGAACAGTATACTCTTCATACGGATCAGGCTTGTATTCAGGCTTTGCCTCATCGAGTAGCTGCTTCTCACGGCGCTTAATCTCCTCAATCTCTTCCTTCTCCTTGTCACGCTTGGCCTTTACATCTTCAGACACAACCTCTGTGGCCTTTTGGCGAATATCAATCTCATCTGTCTTTGCACAGTACTTTTGGTCAATCGTAATAGGAAACGGCCGACCAACATATGCATGAAAAATCTTGTGGTAAGAGTCGACATTGCGAATCAAGAATTCTGCGCGCTCGGATGATTCCTGGGCAGTCGCAAAGTTTCCACGAATCTTTGCAAACCCATATACACCATCCTTATCAGGAAGGGCCCCCTTGGAAGGTACAAATGAAACAAGACCATATGTTTGAAGAGGAATAGGAGGGTCGGCGTATTGACGCTCTACACGAGGAAACTTTTCGACAAAAGAAGTATCTGACAAGGCTTCAGTCGCACTTTCGACTTGTTCAACCGTAAGAGGCGGAGCACCAACATCAGACTTATACTTGCCATCTCCACGATCATTAGGAGATGTTAGAGAATTTTGCTTTGACCATTCGGGATGTTCTGCCATTTTTATTTTGTGTTATATCTTTTAAGTCGATTTATTTTTTTTAAATTGATTTCATGTACAAAATATTTTAGAAAATTAATCCAGACATGACTTCAATTCAGATTTCGTATTTTGAGTTTTATGAGCTCAGCAAAGATGTCTTTGTGTCTCTTTTTAAGACGACAAAAACTACTTTTGAGAAAAATTGTATGCCCCAAACGGGAGAACGTGTTTTTCCTTTAATTCCAGACGATTCTTTCTTTTACAAGCAAATGGTTGCCTTGCAGAAAAACAACTTTGGGTTCCACGATTGCTTTTGGTTTATGCCAAAGAAAAACACATACACCATCTCTGAAATCAAAGAGTGGATGGCGTCTCTTGTTTACAACCCTACTCCAAATGTGACAATGTCTTATGGTGAGTGTTTTCTCACCTCAACCATTGACCCAAGTTTTAAGTTGACGGTGTACCTCAAGTCTGACCCGTTGCCTCAAGAAGCCATCGATGTAATCCCTATTTTCAAGTCTGCAGATGGAGAAAAGTATGTTATTCTTGGATCAAAGAAAAAGTCGGACAATGTATGTGTCAATTTTGGCGCGGACAAGAATGTCAATATTCTCTCTGTTGGACTTTTTGGAAAAGTTATCCTCGGCGAACATCTCGAGGAAAAGGAAAAGAAGCGCATGGAGGATATCAGGAAGCAGTTTTCAAACAAAGCAGTCCAGATGAACTCGAAAGACATCTCTCCTGTTCTTAGAACTCTCCTCGAAGAAGGTGGTTTCAAACTTGATTCCACTCAAATTGATTGCCACTATGTGCATTTCGACAACCGACCAGCGCGCGACCCTCGTTACACTATATACAATAGAAATGGTGACGACAAGGATGAAGTTTTTGGGTACATGCGAGACTCTACATCAGACACAATTGTTGTGTTGATTAAGGGCGAACCCCCTGCAGAACTACCGGACCCCTTGGATTCGGTCGAGTGCGATAAGCCGATGATTGTCAAAGCAACAGACGCTCTTTCTCTTCTCACCGGCCACGACCCACGTTTTAAAGCTGCTTTTTGGTCGCATGTGTATCAGCTGGCGACAGCTTTGAACAGTAATGTTTTGCTCACAGAAGAAGAGCAAGAAAAACAGAGGGAATATATCGGGTTGACTTTGTCGCAAGCACGGAAAGTGTACGTAAAGGGAACTATTTGTGTTGGCATGATGGAAGGATGGGCTATGAAACTGGGAAAGTCTTATGATGCAACGTGTATGAATGTGTCTTTGGCGGCCAATGGTAAGATTGACCGCATTCTTGGTTTTTACTAATCGCTTTTGTATTATTAAGAAGAAAGTTTTCAAATAAATGAGTGATTTGAAAACTCTGTCTCTAGACGAATTACGAAAAAAGGGAGAGAAAATTGGAATCAAGATGGATGGAATGGCAAAGAAGGACTTAATCTCCTTAATTCAAAAGGAAATAACGCAACGAAAGAAAAATTTGGAAAAGTATGAAATAAAGCAACAACTTGGTTTGAAAGGCAAAGATGGAAAGACGTTTTTGGTCATGGACAAGTTTGGTTATGAATATGCAATGAAACAATTCAGAAAAAACAAGTGTATTGAAGGCATGCTAAAAGAAGTTCAATTTCAAAGACGCTGCTCTGAGATTAATCTTTCCCCAAAAATTATAGACATAGATACAAAAAACAAATTTATAGTCATGGAGAAGATGGATTATCATCTTCTTGATGAAATAAACTCAAATGGAGGTCTTCTTTCTGAAAAACGTCAGAAAGAACTTGTTATTCTTTTAAAAGAAATGGATCGCATAGGAGTGTTTCAAGGAGACGCCAATCTCCTCAATTATATGATAAAAAACGACCGACTTTTTGTGATTGATTTTGGCCTCGCAAAAGATATTGATGCTAAACTAATCAAATCAACAGGAACCGTTAATCCAAATCTTAAACTTATGTTACTTGCATTTGTTATCAAATTAAAAGAATCAAACGCAAAAAAAGAATCCTTTTCCTATCTTAAAAAATTTTTGTCAGAAGAAGATAAGCAAAATCTGGGTGTTTGATTGTTATTTATATCTGCACATAAATAACTTTAATGTTCATCTTCTTCGTCTATGGTTTCTAAACCTTCTTCATTTTCCGGATTAAGCAAAACGTCATCATCTCCATTAAGATCAACTTCATCGTCATCGTCATCATCATCTCCACTAAGATCAACTTCATCATCATCTCCACTAAAATCATCATCTTCTTCTTCCTTTTGACCCTTTGTCTCATCATATTTGATATAATAATTGTATAGTAACAAACCCTTCAACTCTTTTGGAGCAGCATTAACTCCTTCAATAACGTCTTCGTCGAGTTCAATTTCTTTCTGTAAATTTTGATTCGTATCAATAACTATAACTCTGGTATCTTCAGAATATTTATAATTGTCGTCCAAATTAACATTCAAAATCTGAATAATATCTAGAATTCCTTTTACAGGGATGTTTTCATACTCGTTATACTTTTGACTCATCTTTTTCTTCATAAAATTAAAAAAATAACCTTCAGCACACGAAGCAAACGTATATAAACTAACTAACATTTTCTCATAATGCACACCTCGAGGAGAACAAAATTTTGATACAGACAATATCGCATGATTAACATCCTTTCTAAAAGCGTTTACACCTTCATCTTTGTTTTCCAAATACAAGTTTTTGTTATAACGTGCAGACTCAATAATACACTTTAAAATGTAAAGATTGTACTGGGACGAAGAAATGTTTTCTTCTATTTTCATAAACTCTTTTACAAAGGTATTGTAAGAAATAAAAAGGTCTTCATAAGATTTTTCCTCAAAAGGTAGAATAATTAAATTGCAAAGCAAATCAACTGCATAAGTAATATATCTATCAAAAACTTTACTATTAAACTTGTACTTTCTCTCCAACTCTTTTATCAAAGAATCGGCCGCAGACTTTCCCCCAAAATCATCCCATCCACACTCCCAATCCACTGTCAAGTTTGAAAATAGGTTCTTTACAATATTAGAAAAAACTTTTGTTCCTTTCCTATGCTTTTCCAACTCATCTTTTATAGATATCAAAAACAGCTTTGGATCTGCAACCCAATCAAATCTATCAGAAACAAATCCAATATCAGTATGACCCATGCTTGTATTCAAAAAATTTCCTTTAAGCTTATCAATATATGAAAATCCAAAATCAATGATTTTAGCAGTGTATCCATTTGTTGGAACTGCAAACGCAAGTTCATCATTGAATGTATACAGGTAAACAATATTATTATCACAGGGCGTAAGCATTACATTGTCAGAATGAAGGTCATAATGAGTCAAATTTGCAAGTGCTTGTCCAGATGCAATAGCACAAAGAGTTTGCTTTACAATGTTATAAATAATCTCAGTCTTTACTGTACCGTTTTGAATATGATGGTACAACTTTTGCCCTTGAATAAACTCCTCGAAAATAACTTTCTTTAAAACAGGGTATTTAGATACAATAACAAAAGGTGAAGTATTTTTCTGAACAACTGGTTCCACTTTTTGCTCTATAAGTTTGTAAACCCGCATAAAGTTTGGACAAAAGGCAAGGTCGTTTAGACGAGAAAGAACTGAAAACTCGTGCTCGGCGTTGTAGTCTATTTTCTTAGACACCTTGAAAACAACCGAATTTTTGTCCTTGTCTTCCAAAACGCCAGTATAGCCCTGTTTACCGCACTTAAAAAGTTTCAACTTGCGATACTGTTCCATTTTTAAATTACCCATTCTAGCTTTTAAGTATTGTTATCTTTACATGGAAGCAACCATATCGGGGAAGTCTATCTCTCGCAATACTTTTGCGACATCGACAAACAAGTTTTCCTTTCCATCTCTGCATGGGCGATTATCAATCACAACAACATAGGCTAAAAGATTTTCCTTCATACCAAAGTTAATATCGGATGCCAATTTTGGATTATAGTTTCCATAACCAAGTCCATCATCATCGGGATTCACAAAATCCCATAAATATGCTTCGGATGCCTCAGATAATCTATCAACTGGAACTCGAGCCTTAAGCCCATAAGAAACAGAATCCAATTTGTCTATAGGAACCATAAATTCATTATTTATTACATATGTTTTTGAACTTTGCTGCTCATTGCTACTGGCGACAATATAACCTTTATTTAAGGCGGCCAATCGCGCCTTAAAATTTCCTATAATCATCTGTGGCAACCATCCTTGAACATTAGCCTTTTGAAGTGAGATAACTAATATATCGTTTCCTTCTTTATCTTTGAAGTACTTGGCCTCCTTTAAAATGCGAGGATTAGTTAAATCCTCGCTTTGAACTGGTTCCATCTTATCGGAAATGTCACATAATCCCTCGGCCGATTCTATTGTCAAAAATCCATATGAATTCATCTCTTCAAATAAGGGTAATGATTTGTCAGAAACAGACTGAGCGATATTTTGTATCTTTTTGGTTTGTTCTATAAACTGTCTAGTTCGCTTATTATTTTCATTTAACACCTCTGAAAAGTATTCGTGGTAAAAACCCATTTATTAAAAGAATTTAGTTTTTTTGGCTTAAAATATAGCGTTTATTTATAAATGAGCGCTCTTCTTTTTTTAACAGAAGATGATTTTAACATATCGCAAGGTCAGAAAGGTTCTTTACTTTGCACAAATATAAATGGTTACTCTATTGTGCTCTATTATTCTACACAATGTGTACATTGTCATTCTCTTGTACCCATTTTCAAGAGTCTTGTTGGAACGGTGACAAATTGTCAGTTTGCAATGGTTAATGTCAGTCAGCAGAAACGTGTTGCGATAATGTCTCAAAATACCATTACTCCTATCAAATTTGTACCTTATATTGTTTTTTATGTCAAGGGAAGACCATTTATGAAGTATAATGGCCCCTATGATGGAAGCGAAATTCGTCGTTTTATTATGGAGATTACAAAGAACCTGCAATCTCGTCAGAAGTTTTACGAGGATACTACCCAGAAACACGAACAGGAAAAGAAGATTCCTGAATACACTGTAGGCATCCCTAAATCTTGCGATGACGGGGTTTGTTATCTTGAATTTGATGGTGCTTATGATAAAAATAAATCTTAAATTAAATTTTGGTTTCCACATTTGTGTGAAAGAGAAAATTTAATTACGCATAAACTCGACTAATTGTCCTTCATTTTTACCCCCGACTACCATCGCGACAAACTTGCCATTCTCAAACTTTAAAATGGCAGGTACACCCGAAAGTTGAGTCTTTGTTATGTTTGGAAGAAGTTTTGCAATCGCCTGTTCGTCTTTGTCACCGTCTATCTGAATGGTCGCAAATATGGGACCTTTGTTAATATTATCACTACCTACTTGGTTTGCAAGTTTTACAAAAGTCGGCTTCATATCGTTGCAAAAATGACAATAGCTACCTTGTACCATAACAATCCACACTCCATTCACAGGCCGATCCTTGTAAGTTAACATATTATTTTTAAAATCACCCTTTTCAAGGTAGATGATCTTTGTTCCTTCAAAACCCATTTATTATTTCAGAAAAAAGAAATTTAAAGTTTAACCATCAAAATTTAAATGTCATCTCTTCTTTTTAGGGCACGTACTTCTGAGGGCCATGTTTTTAAGGTTCTTGGCGAGCTACTGCAAAGCAATATTAAAACAGGCTGTTTTGAAATCAATAAAAGAGGTATCTTTTTCAAGATGACGGATACCCATCGTCGTATTTGCATCGATATTAATCTCTTTCGGGAAAACTTTGGTATATTTCATATGGATTCAGAGGAAAGCGTTTTTCTCGGCATTAACCTAGCGCATTTTAAGAAGATGTTAAAGCCTATCAAGAAAAAGGACTCTATCGAACTTATTAAAGAATCAGAAGAAGGTGACAGCCTTTGTATCAAAATCATCCCAAAAGAGGGAGGCAAAGTAACAACAAGTTTTATTAAGATTCAAGATATTCAAAACATAGACTTGGAACTTCCCGATGGATACAATGATTATGTATCCATCCCTGCTTCTGATTACCAAAAGATGTGCAAAGACATGGAAAGCATCTCTCAAAACATTCAAATCAAAGCTACAAAAAGTACTATACGCTTTACTGCCGATATGACGTGCGTTTACTCTCGTAGTATCATTTTTGGCGAAGGCACAGACGACGATGAAAGTAAAATTGTATACTCTCAGCACTTTGAAAGCGAAAAACTAAATAATTTAGGCAAAATATCTGGACTTGGAGCTTCTTCGAATAACCACATTCAAATTTATTTTGACCCCAATTTGCCTATTCTTTTTAAGACAAACGTCGGTACTCTAGGAAAAATAGGCATTTACATTAAAAGTAAAGAACAAACAGAAGAAGAGGTTGTCGAGAGAGACTAAATGAATTTGTTTAATTTAAAATTAAACAAAATTTGCTTCAAACATAATATTTATTCTTGTCTAACTCTAACACTAATCAGAACTCTAACTCTACGGCTGGGACACTCCGCTGGTTACAGGTGGGAATTTGGGATTGAAGAAAACGGGACCCGACGAACTGCTAGGCACCGGAATACTGTAAGAATAGTATTTCATCTGGTCGTCCGGGCCGGATTGCGAAAATTTCGCTGCCGTGGCTATACCGGCGGCGGCAGCCGCAGAGATGGGCTGGCGAACTCTTGGGACAAAGATGTTGCCCGCACTCGTGCCAATCGGGATCTTGAACGCATCCGAAAGAGGTTCTGAGCGAGGGAGAGGCAGACTTGGTTCCACAATGTGGTGGATAGGCTCGGGTACTTGCACAAGGTTCTTGATATCAACAGTTGTCTGTTCAGCCGCAGTCGAACGCGGGGTCTGTGCAGTGCGAAACATGATTGAAAGAAGTATACCTTTATCAAAAACTTGTCTGAAAAAATCATTTTTGGAACTCAATAACGACTTAATTTTTTAGCGATATTTAAAAGTGTAAAAGGTACCCATAAAGAGGAATGGCAAATATCATGGTTGACCTCGAGACTTTATCTACAAGTATGGATGCCCAAATTTTAACTTTGGGCGCTGTAGCATTCAATTTTTGGGGAGATATTCAGGATGAATTTTATGTGCGTGTTGATTTTAAGTCATGTGAAGATATTGGACTAAAAAAAGATGAGAAGACTGTCAAGTGGTGGCAAAGTCAAAGCGAAACGGCGCGAGGAGATGCATTTAAATCTACAGACAGAGTGTGTATCACAGATGCAATCTTACAATTTAATGCTTTTTGGAACAAAAACAAGGGTGAAAAGTTTTGGTGTAATGGCGCAAACTTTGATGAACCTATTCTATCTACTGTGTATGAAAAATTAAACATTGAAAAACCTTGGAAGTTTTGGAACGTCAGATGTCTCCGCACTTATTTGTCAATTGTAGGTATGAGTATGAATAAATATGGATTTATTGCTCATAATGCACTTATTGATTGTAAAAATCAAGTATTGGCATACAAAGACGTCACAAAAACGCTAAGTAGGTAAACTAAACTTTCTCTCGCGCTGCTTTAAACCTCCTCCAGGCGATCAAAGGTGTCTTCATACTGAATGAGATCCTCTGAACAACCTTGCTCCACAAGAAACTTGATCATCGACCAATGACTATTTTCTTCTGCAAGCTCAAGACATGCACTGTCATTGATGTTGACATCTGCACCGTGTGCCACCAACAGACGGGCGCAATCGACATGTCCTTCTGAGGCTGCAAAGCTAATCGGAGCGCCATTATCAACGTTAGGATCAGCTCCCTTTGAAAGGAGATACTCTACAACATCAGGATGCCCATTGCTTGAAGCAAGAATGAGGCCGTGGTCACCTTGCGCCCTTGGGTTTCCACCTCGCGAAACGAGGATTTGAAGAAGCTCTAAGTCGCCATTTCGGGCAGCCGCAACACACGGGTCTCCGCCACGGGCATTTACGTTGATTCCACTGCGAATGAGGAAACGCACCATGTCCAGTTGATTTTGACGCTTTGAACCACGGGTTTGTTTGATTTTACAGCAAAGGTACACAAGAGGTGCTCCTTCGTAATAGTTCACTGGCACACCCTTTTTGTTCCAAAGAAACAAAACCATGTCTTTGTTTCCAGAGAGAACGGCCGCGTCGTAGAGAACATTAAGGTTCCTTTGAATGTCACTCTGTGAGACCTTGTCCCACAACTTTTCAGCACTGGACACATCGCCCTCACTAATAGCTCGAACCAATTGGCGATGCATTTAGATTAAAGAACAGGAATGACTATCCTAACAAAGATGCTTGAAAAAATCAATTTTGTTTTGTCTCTTAATTTACACTTAAAAGAAAACATTACTTATATAAAGTCGAATTCAAAGAGAAATGTTTCATTATTTTCTTGTAGGCATTCTTTCGTTTGCTCTTGTGTATACGAATAAACATTCCATCTATCATCGATATGACAAGTTGAAGAGTCTTTATTCACTTGTGTGTACACATCATACCGAAATTCGCTCTATTGTCTGGGCCATGACTTGTATTATCTGTAAAACAATGTATCTTTCTATTCTTCAATATTTTAACAAAACCTTGATTCAAAAGGATAAGAATACTTTTGAACTTTCTTATACTGTTTGCGGAAATGTGTATAAGATGATTATTCGAGTAAAGCGAGGGCCACGAAAACTTATCTACGCCTATGATCAAGACTCTAAAGATGTAACTGAGACTTTGCAGATGTATCTTGGTCCAAACGACGATTTTCACCACGCAAAGTTTACACCTGATTACTTTGGTTATGAAAGTATTACTGTAAACTTGAGTGACGGCGAAGAAAAAATTTATACCCGATTTCAACCTATTACTATTTAGAAAAAATGGTTTCTTTATCTTTATTATTTACTTAAATAATAAATATGGTGTGGTATTGGGGCACCTCCAATTAATGGGTAATATACAACCGCAATTAGTGGATCTAATACGATAGGTATGAACACAGTTTATACTTTGATAACAAGCTGGTTTACTACCACATCGAACTTATCGTTTCAAATATGTTTGTCGAATCGTATAAAAAGTATATATAAGAATAATGTCATAATTAAAATGTTACTCTTTGTATACGGCACGTTGAAAAAAAATTTTTGGAATAACTTTCTCTTATGCCATTCACCATGTCTTGGTGACTTTATTACAAAAGAAAAATTTTGCCTTCTTATTAATTCAGGACTGCCGTTTGTTTCAAGTACAGACAAAGTGTCCCATATTATTGGTGAAATTTATGACGTAGATAATAAAACCCTTGCTGTTATTGATAATCTCGAGAATAATGGAATGTGGTACACAAGAAGACCTATTGAAGCTGTGTCATCCATAGATGGTTTGGTTGTAACCGCAGAACTTTATTTTAATGATAATGCAATCGGAGAAGTAGTAGAGAGTGGGCTGTTTTCATAAATTGATTTAACTATACGTATCTGATTAGTAACAAATGGTTTTCTTAGTTGTTCGAAATTATGAACTTCGATACAATGCTTATGACTGTGAACACTCAACATCTATACTCGGCATATATACATCAAAAATAAAGGCTGAAGAAAGATTAAAAGAAGAGGGCGGAATAGAACCACTTTTTAATAATAAAAATGTGAGTTCTACTTCGTTTATAAAGGAAATAGAAATGGATGTCGACGTCGATGTTGAACTTTTGGATTAATTCACTGCGTAATGTTTTGTAAAAACTATAGCACCAATAACAACATCAATAAGCAAAACAATCCAAGCAATGTCTCTTTTTCTGGTAAAAATTAAAAATGCAAAGGTCATATACAACAAAGCATGAACCGGCCTCATACTATTCCACCAAGGTTTGCCTCCAAATGCGCCAGGCTTTTGCGAATTAAACAGGAATTGAGACATAAATCCAAGAGAAACTATTACGGCAAAAACTGCCATAATATTCTGTGTAACGTTTGACCCGTATTTTGCTAAAACGACAAGGATACTTCTAATAGTAATACAGCAAATGAGAAAAAGGATAATACGCTTTTTGGAGTCCATTTATATTACCACTTATAATTTGCGGTTTTATGTTAGGCAATTTTTACTAACTTTAAATAATCGTATATGTAATTATAAATGGCTTATTTACTGAAATATGAAATTCAAGAAGATGGGACAAGTTGAATCAATGCAATAGGGTATCAAATTTTTTACTTTGACACAAAGTAAAAAATTTTTAAGTTATATAAATGAGCAAATTCTTTAAAGGTTTATTACCCAAAAAACAAAAACCTCAAAAATCTAAAGAGGATATAGAATTTCAACCGGAAAAGCCTAAATTGCTAAAAACCCAACTGTTTTTTGATCAAAAAGGTAATTTACATAATTATAGCGAATTAACTGAGGAAGATCCAAAGGTCCTTGGTAGGCAATTTTATAATGGCGAATACTTGTATGTTTTAGATGTCAAACTGCCAGTTGTATCAGTTAAATTTGCTTTCCATAATAAGAAAAAACCAACTCGTAAATCTCCTGTAAAAAAGAAGCGCATCGTAAAAAAGTCTGCTACCAAGACAAAACGATCAGGAAAACGCGTTACTTATAAATATTGCTAAGTGACTATTTGACGTCTTGATTATGTTTGTAAATTGAATAAGATGTATTTTTATTTGTAAAATATGTGCTTTCAATCTCTTTGCAAACGAAAAAAAGAAGTGCCTCTTAAATGGGATGATACAATTAAATTTGTTCCACCTATAACAGAAGGCGTATGCATCAAAGTATATGATGGCGATACTATAACGATTGCGGCAAAACTGCCTTATAAAAACAGCCCAATGTATAGATTCAATATTCGCCTTAGATCGATTGACGCACCTGAACTACATGGACCTAAAAAAGAAGATGCAAAGAAATCACAAGAAGAGCTTTCTTTGTTAGTATTGCATCATACTGTAAAACTGTCTAATATTGATATTGAAAAGTACGGACGAGTTTTAGCAGATGTTTATATAGATAATATAAATCTTAGCCATTATATGTTGTCCAAAAATTTAGCAGAGCCTTACAACGGAGGAAAGAAGACATGATAAACCATTAAAACTCACATTGTATAGTATATCCACGAACTAAAGTGATTTTTTGTTTAAATTTTAAAGAAAAAATTATATGTCGGCCGAACTTGTTATACCCGAAATGGACAATACGACACGTCGTCGTATATTAGGGTTATTTCCTCCAGGGGCAGATGAAGAGGGGTCGGACACTTGCAGATACATCAATCAGTTCACTTATTTACCATGTGGACATCAGACTCGTAGTATTGCAGTATCTGCATGCGAGTATCACATGAACGACTTTGAGCTATGGAGAACAGTTTTGACGCAAGACCCTACTGTGCCTGTACTCCCGACTTTTGAAAACTGGCGTGACATTATTCCGGGGCCGCCAATGTATTTAAATGAAATTCAACCGATTGTTCAAACATCAATCAACCAAACCATTGAATCGTTTCCATTGTTGATTGATGCAAATAACACTTGCTCAGTATGCGAAGAAAGTATTAATCTCTTGTCACTCCCGTGTCGGCATGTTACATGTTTGAGTTGCTATAATCAACTACTTTCAAAAACGTGTCCCGAATGTCGTAGTGAGATTATCACCTCCTTTATTCGCCGCGTGTAGGTGCTAAATATGATTTTCCAAAGCACAATTTTCCTCATAATCAATTATAAATATAGTACGTTTGCACAGACTTTAATTAAATTCTAATTAAATTTCAAAAATGATTTTTTCAGACATGTTTCTCAGTTCTAGTATCTTTTCCAACCTCACTACCAAGCATGTCTTACGAAATGTCCTCGAAGTTTTCTGTCGCTGTCGACGACAACAACATCCCAGTCGTCGAGGAGTGCATCAAAACCGAAACTCCCCACGCGGTCAAGAAGGCCATGATGTATGCTTGCTCGTGTGGGTTGGTCGATGTGGCTCGCTGTATCGTCAACAGCGGGGTTCTCGACTTGAGCTTCACGGAAGAGTACTCGCCTCTGTGTCTGGCCACTCGAAGTGGTCACATCGAGATCGTGAAACTCTTCTTCGAGAACCCCTCTATCGTCCTCTCCTACGAGCACCTCGCCTTGGCCATTCAGTGGGCTGCCGGTGAAGGAGAACTCGAGATCCTCAAGTTCCTCGAGTCTCACGGAGCAGATATCCACTACAACAAAGACTGGGCTCTCTGCTGTGGTATCCGCTACGGGCACGTGGACGTTGTCAAGTTTCTCTTGGAGAACAAAGCTGACCCAACTGTCCATGACAACTATCCCATCCGTCACGCCCCCTTATCGAACAAGTGCGAAATTCTTCGCCTTGTGCTTGAAAACGGTGGAGACGTGCATGCCAATGGAGAAGAAGCCCTGCTTCACGCGGCAGCGTCAGGTCACTTGGACATGGTTAAGCTCCTTGTCCAATACGGAGCCGACGTGCACAAAGTGTACGATGAAGCTATCCGCAGGACGCAGATCTACCCGACTCCGCCCCGCAAGGCAGTTGCGACCTATCTGTGGTCGTTGGTGAAGCTGTAAATAGAAAAGTGTACAGTGTAGTGAGAAGAGAATGTTTTGCATTACTATTAATCCAAAACAATGATTAAATTTCCTATGAATCCCAGAAAGCTATAGTATAGACGTTGTGTTATTTGAAAAACTTAGAACTTTTGAGTTTTAACTTTCATAATGAGCTGTTTATTAAATCAAGAATTCATTGTCTAATTAAAGTATTATAATTTATTTAAAAAATTGATTTTTTGCGACAAGTTTTAAGAGGAGGTACAAACTTGCATCATGGATTCCCTCTCACTACAAGGACTCTTGGCGCAGGAAAAGCTGCAGGAAGCCATTGCTTTTGTAGACTCGAAAATCCAGTTGCATCCAAATATTTTGGAAATCATCATCTCAGGTCTTGGAAAGGATACCGCCAAAGACGCTCTTGTTCGGCATCTCGTTCTCAAGAAGGGACTTGTTCCAAACGGCGGCACCATCTACGCAGCCGCCATCTACAAGCAGGAAAAGCTTGTCAAGTTTCTGATCCAGCACAGTGAACGTTTGGCGCTGCGAGAGGCACTTGATGCGTGTTTTCGGACTCGAGGAATGAGCGAAGCGGCTTTTGCCCTCCTCCTTACATATGTGTAAAGTGTCCTCAGTTTCTGAGAGAAGAGTGAGAGAAGAAAGAAGAGTATGTTTTGAATTAAAATTAATCCAAAACAATGATTAATTTCATCACAGTTGAATTGTCTCTGGGAGAGGGTTA
>Ga0164294_10000281_pt1 | contig 47595 bp, 39 predicted proteins | sample GEODES005metaG_FD_111479 | JGI IMG/M metagenome (GOLD analysis project Ga0164294, IMG submission 111479) | Oligotrophic lake water microbial communities from Sparkling Lake, Wisconsin, USA - GEODES005 metaG | ecosystem: Environmental > Aquatic > Freshwater > Lake | place: USA: Sparkling Lake... | reverse complement strand
CTGCGCGATCCTTCGCACCAGCCCCCCAAAGCCCGCGCCCCCGCTACCGCCTGAGGAAGCAAGGCGCTAAGCGGCCGGGCCATGACCGACGCCCCCTCCGTCACGACCCCCACGCACGACACCCCGCCCGCCGACCCGGCCGACTCCCGTCGTCGCCTCGCGCTGGCCGTGTTGCTGCCCCTCTTCCTCACGAGCGGCGCCACCTCGCTGGTGTACGAGACCGTCTGGGAGCGCGAGCTGCACCTCGTCGCTGGCACCAGTCAGCTCGCGGTGATCACGGTGCTGGCCGCCTTCATGGCCGGCCTCGCCGCGGGCGGCTTTTTGTCGGGGCGGGTGGCCGACCGGGTGGCCCGGCCCCTGCTCGTCTACGGCATCCTGGAGGGCGCCATTGGGCTCTACGCCCTGCTCTACCCGGTGCTGGTGAGCGCGGTGGAGCCGGTCTACGGCGCCTTCTGGGCCGCCTTTCACCCGAGCCCGCTGGTCTTTGCGGTCTTTCAGTTCCTGCTCTTTGGCCTGATGCTGCTGCCGCCCACCATCGCGATGGGCGGCACCCTGCCCCTGCTCGCCCGCTTTGCGGCCGGCGACAGCGAGCAGGCCGGCGTGCGCATCGGGCTGCTCTATGGGGCCAACACCATCGGTGCTGTGATCGGCGTTGGGCTGGCGGGCTTCTTCCTGCTGCCCAAGCTCGGCCTGCAGACGACCACCTTCATCACCGCCGGCGCCAACCTGCTGCTCTGCGCGGTGGCCGTGCCGATCGGCCTGCGCACCCCGGCCCTGCCGCCCAGCGTCGAGACGGCGGCCGAACAGGCCGAGCCGCCCCAGCCCTGGGTGCGCACCCTCTTCGGGCTCGCCTTCCTCGCCGGGCTCTCGGCCCTGCTCTACGAGGTGGCCTGGTTCCGCCTCCTCGTGCTTCAGTTGGGCGGCAGCGCCTTCGCGTTTAGCGTGATGCTCCTCGCCTTCCTGATGGGCATCGGCTTTGGTGGGCTCGCCGGCGGGCCCCTGGCCGACCGGATCTGGGCCCGCGGCGGGGCCTACAGCGCCCTGCGCCTCGTGGTGGGCTTGCAGTGCGGCGTGGCCTTGCTGGCCTGGCTGGCGATGCACTTCTATGGCGAGCTGCCCTTCATCTTCGTCGACATCTACTCGGCGGTGGAGGACAACAAGCAGTGGCTCTGGCCGGCCAAGCTGGGCCTCGCCCTGTCGATCATGTTCCCGCCGGCCTTCTTGATGGGGGCCTCCTTCCCGGTGCTGGTGCGGGCGGCGGTGCGCTCCACCTCGCTGGGCGGGCCCGTGGGCCGGCTCTACGGCTGGAACACCGTCGGCGCCATCCTCGGCGCTTCGATCGGCGGGCTTGTGGTGCTGCCCCAGCTCTCGGTGCGCACGGCCGTGCTGATCGGCGTCAGCATCAACCTCATCGCCGCCGTCTTCGCCCTGCGCGGCGCCGAGCTGGCCCGCAAAGAGGGCCCCCGCCTCGGCCCCCAGCTCACCGGCTTTGGCCTCGCCAGCATGGTGATCGGCCTCGTGCACCTCTTCCCGCCGGCCTGGGAGCCGCTGCTGATGACGGCGGGCATGTACAAATACGCCAGCGAGATGGACCCCGAGGAGCGCACCCGCGAGGGCATCCTGGAGTTCTCGGTCACCCCCTACGACCTGCTCTTCTACAAAGAAGGCCTCTCCAGCGTGGTCACCGTGGCCCAAAGCAAGGAGAGCAAGAACATCTGGCTGGCCAACAACGGCAAGGTCGACGCCAGCACCAAGATCGACATGCCCACCCAGGTGCTCTGCGCGCACCTGCCCTTCATCTTCCAGAAGGATGCCCAGGACGTGATGGTCATCGGTCTGGCCAGCGGCATCACGGCCGGATCGATCACCCTGCACACGGCCCCCAAGCGCATCGACGTCATCGAGCTGGAGCCGGCCATCGTCGACGCCAGCCACTTCTTCGACGAGTACAACAACCGGCCCCTCGAAGACCCCCGCGTCACCCTCTACGCCAACGACGCCCGCAACCACATCGTGCTGACGCCGCCCCAGACCTACGACATCATCATCTCCGAGCCCAGCAACCCCTGGCTCACCGGCGTCTCCAATCTGTTCACCAAGGACTTCTTGGAGGTGGGCAAGACCCGCCTCAAGCCGGGCGGGGTCTGGAGCCAGTGGGTGCAGCTCTACGGCATGGACAATGGCGATGTGCAGAGCCTGCTGCGCACCGTGGCCGAGGTCTACCCCCATGTGCTGGTCTTCACGACCATCGAGGGGGCCGACCTCGTGCTGTTGGGCAGCGAGCAGCCCCTCCATCTCACCGCCGAGAAGGTCGAAGCCATGCTGCGGCGGCCGGGCGATGAGGCCGTGGCCCTGGAGATGCAGGCGGTCAATTCCGCCGCCGCCGAGGATGTCCTGGCCCGCTACCGCATCAACCGCGACCAGATCCTTCTGTTTACGATCATCGACCAGCTCAACACCGACGACAACATGCGCATCGAGTACTCGGCGCCGCTGCACCTGCACGACGACATGGCCGAGGGCGACTTCGTCAAGCTGCTGCCCAGTCACAAGGTGGCCGACACCATCCTGTACGGCCACTTCGAGGAGAGCCCCGAGGGCTTTCTGCGCATGGCCGAGGCCTACAGCCGCAACGAGGACTTCGTGCGCGCCAGCGTGATCCTCATCGAGGGCGAGCGCCGCTGGCCCGACCGCCCTGACCTGACCCTGGCCAAGGAGCAGGCCCAGGCCGACCTCGCCGAGTCGCTGGCCGAAGAGGAGGAGTAGGCCCTACCAGCCCCAGCCGTACGCCAAGCCCATGTACGGAAAGAACGGCGCCGCCGAGATCTTCGGCGCCGAGGGCGTGTGGGGCGGGTAGCAGTCGGTGTACTGCGCGGTGATCTCCTCGCCGTCGCACAGGTCGTCCATGTTGGAGCGCAGGCGCACGGCGAGGCCCAGCGTGACGCGCAGGCCCAGGTGCTTGCCCTGGGTCTGCACGGCGCCCTCGGCGTTCATCCAGGTGGTGCTGTAGATCTTGCTGCTGTCCACCGCGACGCCGTCGGCGTGGGGCACATGCATGCCGATCGACTCGCCGATGAGCGCGTTTGACAGGCCGGCGCCGGCCATCCAGGCGCCACGGCCCTTGTCGCCGAAGGGCCTGCGCAGGTGGCCCATCGCCGCCACCTGGTAGCCCGACAGCCCAAGGCCCAACCCGCCCTCCACGCTGGCCTTGGGCGAGAGGTCGTGGGTGTAGCGCAGGCCGACGAGGCCGGTCGGGGCGCCAAAGCCCTGGTCAAACCAGATCGTGTGGCCCGGATCGATCGGGGCGGCGGCTGAGATCGCGGTGAGCAGCAGGGCGAGCATCAGGGTCTCCTTCCTTTCTTCAAACACCGGCGCGGTGAGCAACCGACACCGGAGCGCTGGCATAGTGACGGACGCGCCCACATGCACCCCCAAGCCCGAGGCCGCCATGATCACGATGCGCTTTTCCCGTCGATCCCTGCTGGCCCAGGGCAGCGCCCTCATTGGCGTGGGCGCTGTGGCCTGCGTCACCGAGAAGCAGGGCGCCGACAGCGGCCTTTCGCCGGCCCCCAGCGGCGGCGGGGGAGACAGCGCGGCCCCCCTCGATGAGATCCCGCCGATCACCAGCAACGAAGACCACTATGTGACCTCCTGCTGCGGCTCGCCCACCCTCGACCGCGACGCCTGGCGCCTCGCCCTGCGCGACCGCACCCTCGGCCAGGACCGGGCGCTGGGCAGCCTCTCGCTGGCCGATCTGCAGGCCCTGGGGGGCCGCGACAAGGAGCACACCCTGCAGTGCATCGGCTCCGGGCCGCGCCACCAGGCGATCGGCAACGCGGTCTGGACCGGCCTGCCCCTCCGCGAGGCCCTCGACGCGCTCGGCTTCGCCGTGTCTGCGGCCGCCACCGAGCTGTACCTGGAGGGGGCCGACGCCTACACCACGGCGGTGCCGGTGGGCGACCTCGACCGGCCGATCTGGATCGTCTGGGCGATGAACGGCGAGCCCCTGCCCCGCGATCACGGCGGCGTGGTGCGGCTGCTCGTGCCGGGTCGCTATGGCATGAAGAACGTGAAGTGGCTGGTGGCCCTGCACTTCATCGATCAGCCCCACCTGGGCTTCTGGGAGGAGGTGGGCTGGTCGAATGACTGCACCATCCGCGCCAACGCCTTCATCGCCAGCCCCACCACGGCCGTCCTCGACCCAGGCGACTACGATCTGCTCGGCACCGCCTACGCCGGCGAGGACCCCATCGCGTTGGTGGAGGTCAGCCTCGACGACGGCGCCACCTGGGCCCCGGCGGAGATCACCTACCCGGGCGGCCCCTCGATCTGGACCCTCTGGCGTCAGCCCTGGACCGCCACGCCTGGGGGACACCGCATTCGGGTGCGGGCCACCACCCAGGGTGGACAGACCACCGGCGATCCCGCGGGCTCCGACACCTACAGCGGCTATGACGGCGGCATGGCCTGGGAGGTCATCGTCAACGGCGGATAGGGGTGCGAGTCCTGACACGGCCTTGACCAACGCGCAGAATAGCAGTCAAGAGGGACTCGTTGGCAGGAGCATCCCTCTCTTCCATACCGGAGTGACCATGCTGTCGACTGCCATTCTCGCCGCTGCCCTCTCTACCTCTTCTGCCGCCGCCAAAGACCGGCCCATCGCCGATCACACCCAGGCCGTCACGGTGGTCGCCACGGGCATCTTCGAGCCGCGCCTGGAGCTGGACTACGACAAGTCGCTCTCCGACAAGACCAGCTACACGGCCGGCGTCACGGTGGGGCGGTACAACAACCTTTTGCTTCGCTTCATCAACGCCGTGAGCGAAGACAACCTCGTCGTCAACCAGTTTGGCGCCTACGGCGGCTACAATTACCACTTCAAGCACTTCAACCGCGGCTGGTACGCGAGCGGGATCGCCCGCTACGACCACATCGGCGCCACCTTTGGCGAAGATCCGGCCGGCTCCTACAGCCGCATCGCGGTGGGCCCGGCCCTGGGCTGGAAGGTGGCCACCGAGGGCGGCTTCACCTTCAAGTGGGACCTCGGTCTGGGCTACGGCACCCACCTCGGATACAAGGCCGGCTCCAGCAACGCCAACATGGGTAAGCCCGACAACGGCGTGGTGGGGCTGGGCAGCCTGAACATGGGCATGAGCTTCTGAGCGCGCGCCCCCTGCTGGCCTCGTCGGTCAGGCCGACTGGGCCAGCGGGGCGGCGGTGAGCAGGCTCGTGCTCGGGCGGCCGTAGAGGTAGCCCTGGAGCAGCGACACGCCGAGGTCCTGGAGGGCCCGCGCCTCGCTCTGGGTCTCGACCCCTTCGGCCAGCACGGTGGCGTCGGTGGCGGCGCCAAAGGAGCACAACATCTCCACGAGGCGCCGCTTGCGCGGGCTCTGGTCGAGGTTGCGCACGAGCGATGGATCGAGCTTCATCACGTCGGGGCCGAGCTCGGCGAGGAGCGACAGCGCGCCAGGCCCGTCGCCCAGGTCGTCGAGGGAGATCGAGAAGCCCAGGCTGCGGAGCTGGCGCACCCGGGCGTGCAGGTCGGGCCAGCGGGCGAAGCACTCGCCCGTGAGGTCGAGGGTGAGGCGCGAGGCCCAGGGCAGCAGGGGTTCAAGCCGGCCGGCGAGGATGTCGGTGTCGCGCAGGTCTTCGGGGTGGAGGTTCAAGAAGAGCCGGGCGCGGTCGGGCAGGCGGAAGAGCCACTCGGCGGCCCGGCCGACGATGGCGTTGCCCAACTCGGGCAGCATGTTGTGGCGCTCGGCGGCGACCAGCAGCAGGCGCGGGGTGGAGAGGATCGGGTGGTTGGTGCGCAGCAGGGCTTCAAAGCCCACCACCACGCCGCCGCGGGCGGTCACCACCGGTTGCAGGGCCAGGCGAAAGCCCTCGCTGTCCAGGCATTCGCGCACCATCTGGCCCTCTTCGCCAAAGCCCTCCCAGTTGACCGGGGCCGCGGGCGAGGGGATGGCCAGCGCCCGCTTCACCGCCGCCAGGGTGGCGCTCTCATTCACCGGCTTTGCCAAGACGCCCACCGCGCCGGCCTCGTTGACCGCCCGCTTGGCGAGGGCCTTGTGCAGGGTGGCCGACAGCAGCAGGGCCCGCAGGGTGGGGCGGGCCTGACGTAGGGCGGTGAGGAGCTCGAGGTTCTCCATGCCAGCGGCGCTGTCGTCGGCGATGACAAGGTCAAAGCGCTGGGCCAGGGCCAGGGCCAGGGCGTCGGGCCCGTTGGTGACGGCCCAGACCTCGTGGCCGGCGACCCCCAGGGCGGTGAGCAGGGCCTCCTGGCTGCCGGGGATTGGATCAACAAAGAGGATACGAGACATGTCTTTCCTCGTGGACAGTCCGGCGGTTTAGCTTGCGATGCGCAGGCCCAGGTCGGGGGTCAAGGTGGGCCGGCCAAAGAAGTAGCCCTGGAGCAGGTGGGCGCCGCACTGACGCAGGGCCTCGGCCTCGTCGGCGGTCTCCACGCCCTCGGCGACGAGGCGGGCGCCCGTGGCGTCGGCGAAGCGGCAGAGCAGGTCGACGAGGCGCCGCTTGCGGGGGTCGGCGTGGACATTGCGCACGATGCTCATGTCGACCTTGACGAAGGAGGGCTGCAGCTCGGCCAGCACCGACAGCGAGCTGTAGCCAGCGCCCAGATCGTCGACGGCGATGGCGAAGCCGGCGTCGGTGATGCGCTTGACCGCCTCTTCCCAGCGGTGGATGCTCTGCAGGCGGCTGCGCTCGGTGATCTCCAGCACCACCCGATCGGCCCAGGGGGCGAGGCGCTGAAGGCGCCTTTCAATGCCCTCGGCGTCGGAGAGCTCGTCGGGGTGCAGGTTGATGAAGAGCAGGGGGCCGCTTGGCATCTGCTCGAGCCAGGCGGCGGCCCGCTTGACCACCACCTCGGAGACGGCCTCCAGAAAGCCGTGTTGCTCGGCGGCGGCCAGGACGGCGCCCGGGTGGGGCAGGGCCGGCAAGCTGCTGCGCATCAGGCTCTCGTAGGCGAAGATCTCGCTGGTCTCGGCCGAGACGATCGGCTGCAAGGCGAGGCGCAGGTGGTCGTCGCGGATCAGGCACTCCAGGGCGAGGCGCTGGGCGCGGGTCTGCTCCTCGTCCTGCACGCGGGCGGCCTCGGCGAGGCGGCGACGGCTGTCGAGGACGGCGTTGACCTCGGTGATGAGCCCGCGCGAGTCGATCGGCTTTTCGATCACCCGGCTGACCTCGCCGCGATTGACGGCGCCGACGATCGCGTTGAGCTCCAGGTGCGCGGTGGCCAGGATGCGGATGCAGGCCGGCTGCATCTCGCGCATGCGCTGCAGCACCTCCACCCCATCGAGGATCGGCATCTGGAAGTCGACGATGGTGAGGTCGAAGCTGCGTTCGCTGGCGATCCGCAGGCCTTCGTGGCCGTGGGCAGCGAGCACGACGTCATGGCCATCGCGGCGGAGCACCCGCTCATAGCTCCTTCGCACGAGCAGTTCGTCATCAATGACCAAAACGCGGGCCATGCGGCCTCCTTGTGCACATGTGGCGCTCATCGGCAGCCTGCGCACCCTCCTTGAGCGCGCTTGTACGAGATAAGGGGGGCGCCACCGGAGGATCGGATGCGCGTCCTGCTCGTAGACAAGCTTGCAAGCACCATCGTCGAACGCCTGGAGGCTGCGGGCTGCGCGGTCACCGAGGAGATCGGCATCAAGGGCGAGGCCCTCACCGCCCGCCTCGCCGCCATCAACCCGCAGGTCGTGGTGGTGCGCTCCACCAAGCTGGCCAAAGAGCAGCTCCTCGCCGCCCCCGACCTCTCCCTGGTCATCCGCGCCGGGGCCGGCGTCGACACCATCGACGTCAAGCTGGCCAGCGAGCGCGGCATCTATGTGGCCAACTGTCCAGGCAAAAACGCGATCGCCGTCGCCGAGCTCACGCTCGGCCTGCTGATCAGCCTCGATCGGCGCATCCCCGACAATGTGATCGCCCTGCGGGCCCATGCCTGGAAGAAGAGCGAGTTCAGCAAGGCCCGCGGCCTGTACGGCCGCACCCTCGCGGTGCTCGGCACGGGCGACATCGGCAAGGCCGTGATCAGCCGGGCCCAGGCCTTTGGCATGGTGGTGCGGGCCTGGAGCCGCTCGCTCAGCCGGGAGGCCGCCGAGGCGATGGGGGTCACCTGGTGCGCCACCCCGCGCGAGGCCTGCAAGGGGGCCGACGCGCTCACCATCCACGTCGCCAGCAACGCCGGCACCAAGGGCCTCGTCAGCCGCGAGCTGCTCGAAGCCTTGCGGCCGGGCGCCTTTGTGCTCAACACCTCGCGCGGCGATGTGGTGGATGAGGCCGCCCTGCGCGAGCTGATGGCCACCCGCGGCCTGCGGGCCGGCCTCGACGTCTTCCAGAACGAGCCGGCCAAAGACGGCGCCTTCGACAGCGCCATCCTCGACGAGGCCGGGCTCTACGGCACCCACCACATCGGCGCCAGCACCGATCAGGCCTCCGACGCCGTCGCCGACGAGGTGGTGCGCATCATCGAGGGCTATGTCCAGTCGGGCAATGTGCTCAATGTGGTGAACCTCGAGAGCGCCCCGCCGGCCACCCACCTCCTCGTGGTGCGCCACGCCGATCGCGTCGGCGTGCTGGCCAGCGTGCTCGGCACCCTGCGCGAGGCCGGGGTGTCGGTGCAGGAGATGGAGAACATCATCTTCAAGGGTGCCGCCGCCGCCAGCGCCCGTATTCAGCTCGACCGGGCGCCCGCCCCCGAACATCTTGAACAGATCCGCGCCCACGCGGACATCTTCTCTGCCACCCTCGTCGCCTTGGAGTCTGCCCGATGAGCCGCGTTCACAATTTCAACGCCGGTCCTGCCGTCCTGCCCCTCTCGGTGGTGCAGGAGCTCGCCGCCGCCCTGCCCGACTACCAGGGGCTCGGCATCGGCCTGATGGAGATGAGCCACCGCAGCAAGCCCTTCGAGGCCATCGTTAACTCGGCGGTGGCCGGCCTGCGCCGGGTGCTCGGCGTGCCCGATGACTACAAGATCCTCTTCCTGCAGGGCGGCGCCAGCCTGCAGTTCTACATGCACGCCCTGAACCTCGCCCTGCCCGGCGAGGGCACCGACTACGTCATCACCGGCACCTGGGCCAAGAAGGCCTATGAAGAGGCCAAGCGCTGCACCGCCGCCGCCAGCGTGTGGAGCAGCAAGGCCACCAACTTCAACGCCGTGCCGGCCTTGGATGCCATCACGCCGCGGGCCGAGTCGGTCTACCTGCACTACACCAGCAACAACACGATCTACGGCACCCAGTTCCAGGGCACGCCCAAGGTCGACAAGCCCCTCATCGCCGATCTGTCGAGCGACATCGCCAGCCGCCCGGTCGATGTGGGCGCCCACGCCCTGATCTACGCCGGCGCCCAGAAGAACCTCGGCCCCAGCGGGGTCACCGTGGTGATCCTCTCGCCCTGGGCCCTGGAGCGCAGCCGCCTCGCCAACGCCACCCGCCCCGGCGGGCTGCCGGCGATGCTCGACTACGCCCTGCAGAGCGAGAACGGCTCTCTGTACAACACGCCCAATACCTTCGGCATCTTCGCCCTCGATCGGATGATCGCCTGGGTGGAGTCGCTGGGCGGCCTTTCGGCCATCGCGGCGCGCAACACCGACAAGGCCGATCGCCTCTACGCCGAGCTCGATCGCAGCGCCTTCTGGCGCCCCCATGCCGAGGTGGCCAGCCGCAGCCAGATGAACGTGACCTGGCGCCTGCCCAGCGAAGAGCTGGAGAAGCGCTTTCTCACCGAGGCCAAGGCTGCCAACATGGTCGGGCTCGACGGGCACCGCAGCGTGGGCGGCGTGCGCGCCAGCATGTACAACGCGCTTGAGATCGAGAGCGTGGACTTCCTGGTCGACTTCATGCGCGCCTTCGAGGCGAAGCACGGCTGAGGCCTAGCGGCGGGCTTTGAGCTGGTGGCCCACCACCCAGGCCACCAGCAGCCCGCCCAGCCAGCCGAAGAGGTGGCTCTCCCAGGAGATGCCCTGGTCGGCGGCGGTGGGCAGCACGGTCACCATCATGCCGCCGAACAGCAGGATCACGGTGAGTGAGAGCAGGATCGGGGCCACGCGGCGCTCGAAGAAGCCGCGGCCCATCAAGAAGCCTAAGAAACCAAAACAGACCCCCGAGACGCCGATGTGAATGCTCTCGGGCTTGCCAAAGGCCCAGGCGCCCAGCCCGGCCGTCGCCGCCGAGGTGAGGGCCACGCTCCAGAAGTCGCCGATCTGTCGCTGGGTACACAGAAAGCCGAGCACCCAGAACGACAGCGTGTTTCCGACGAGGTGGGGGGCGTTTCCGTGCAGGAAGGGGGCGAAGAGCACCCCCACCAGACCGCTGGCAGTGCGGGGCTCAATTCCGTACTGATCGAGGCCGCCGCCAAAGTAGATCCAGTCGGTGAGCTCGACAAACCACAGGGCCGCCACGCCGGTGTTGAGCAGCACGATGCGCTCCCGGGCCCCTTGCAGGAGCGAGCGCAGGGTGCTGCTCTTGGAAGAGCGGGCCATCGTCGCGCCGCCGCCAGCCCGCCTACCGGTAGACCTCGCCATTCTTCACCACGAGGTGGATGGCCCGACTGTTTTTGATATCGGCGCGGGGATCGGCGTCGAGCACGATGAGGTCGGCCAGCTTGCCGGCCTCGACCGAGCCCAGGTCCTGCTCCAGCCCGAGGTAGCGGGCGCCGTTGATCGTGCCGGCCCGCAGCGCCTCCATCGGCGTCATCGCCCCCGGGCCAGCCAGGGCGGCCAGCTCCCAGTGAACGCCGAGCCCCTGAAGCTGGCCATGGGCGCCGAGCGTCACCAGCAGGCCCTGGCGGCTCATTGCGGCGGCCTCCTGGGCCACCTTCTGGTGGTTCCAGTCGCTGTCCTGGGCCATCATCGACACCCGCCAGCTCCGGGCGTCCAGCTCTCGGCGGGGGTGGTGGCGCAGCAGGCGGGCGTCGTTCACCGGGTTTTCGTGCTGGAAGAACCAGCTCTCGCCGGACAGGCCGCCATAGGCGACCAGCAGGGTCGGCGTGTAGGCGCTGCCCGCCGTGCTGGGCGTGCGACTGCCGGCCATGAAGCCGCGCACATCGGCGTAGAGCGGGGCGATCGGCAGGGCGTGCTCGATGGCGTGCATGCCGTCGGCCACCATGCCAAGGTTCATGAACAGATCGCCGCCGCCCTCGGCCACGCAGAGAACCTGCTGGGTGTTGCAGGCGCCGATGTACCACTGACGCTGGTCGCGGCGGCTCTGCTGGTAGACCTTCACGCTGCTGGCGCCGACGAGCTTGAGCCGCTCGACATGGGCCTTGGCGGCGGCCTCGTCGGGGGTTTTGGCGTTGTCATTGTCGAGGGCGCCATAGAGCACAAAGCCGGTCGAGAGCACCCGCGGCCCGGTCTCCACGCCCACCTCCACCCGCTCGGCCTGGGTGAAGACGAGGTCGGTGGCGGCCGAGGGGTCGTGAACGGTGGTCACGCCAAAGTCCAGCGCCGTCAGGTAGCGCCACTCCTGCTCGGGGAAGACGTCGCCGGCGGTGTAGTGGAGGTGGGCGTGGACGTCGATCAGGCCCGGCATCACATACTTGCCGCGGGCGTCGATCACGGTGGCGCCGGCCGGCGGGGCGCCGCCGGGGGTGACGGCGGTGATGCGGTCGCGCTCGATCACCACGGTGGCGTCTTCAATCACCTCATCGCCCTTCATCGACAGAACCGTGGCGTGGGTGAGCGCGAGGGTTCCCCGGGGCCGCTCGCGGAGCTGGCGGAGCTCCACCGGCAGGCGGGTGGGCTCCGCCGGCACCTTGGGCTCTTCCAGGCTGTCGATGACGAGCTGCTCGATCACCGGGCCGCGGGCCCAGGCCAGCGTGCTGCTGTCGGGCGACCAGCTCATCCAGTCGCCCACCACCGTGGTGAGCTTGCGGTGGGGCAGGTCTTCGAGCACGTTGACGGTGGCCGAGGGCCAGGGGGGCATGGCGCCAACAAAGACGTTGTGGCCATCCTTCCAGGCGACCTTGGTGAAGTCGGGGCTGGGGACGATCTGCTGGGCGCCGCCCACCTTCAGGTGGTCGCGGGGGTCGGTGCCGTCGAGCTTGATCGAGGCGTAGACGGTGGAGGTGGGGCCGTGGGGCTCGCCGGGGCGGTCGACGAGGTAGAAGATCCGGCCGCCTTTCAAGCGGAGCTGGGGGGCCCGCGGGCCGCGATTGGGCAGGGTGGTGACCACCTTGCTGGTCCAGGTGCGGCCCTCCTTCTTCAGGTAGACGATCTCAAAGGAGGACTCGGCGATGAGGTCGGGGCTGGTGCCGCCGCCGACGCCGCGCAGCACCACCAGCTCGCCGCCGTCGGGGCTCCAGGCGGGGTTGACGAGCTGGCCGGTGATCGGCAGGGTCTCCACCTTGGTGCCGGTGAGGATGTGCAGGGCGCCGCCGCAGGGGCCCTTGGGCTCGGATGGACAGTCGGTCCAGGAGGTGTAGGCGAGGCGCTTGCCGTCGGGGTTGAGGGCCGGCGCGTAGCCAGACCCCGGCGAGAGGCGGCGCACGAGGCCGTCGGGGTCGCGCTGCCAAAGGGCCCCCTGGGCCGAGAAGATCACCTCCCCTTTGGCCCCCACCGTGGGCCAGCGGATCACGCGGGCCAGCACCTCATCGCTGATCCGGGAGGCCGGGCGCGGCACATCGTGCAGGGTCCAGCTCCCCTTGGCGTGAAAGGGCAGCTCGGCCCGGCTGCCGTCGAGGCCAAGGCGCCAGAGCTTGCCCTTGGCCCAGAGGATCACGGACTTGCCGTCGTCGCTCCAGTCCATCGACGGGTAGACGCCGTGCAGGGCGAAGCCCTCCATCTGGTCGTGGTCGAGCCAGTCTGCCAGCAGGCGCCGGCGGCCCGTGGCCAGATCGAGGGACTCCAGCAGGGTCTTGTCGCGGTCGCGGGAGACAAAGAGGAGCTGCGTGCCGTCGGGGCTGGGCAGGGGCCGCACGGCGCTGCCGGCGCCGGAGACGACGGTCTGGGTGCTGCCGTCGCGGCGGTCGAGGCGCTGGATGCTCCACAGTCCGCCGACCGGGTTCTCGTCATAGTTGAAGCGGCCGTGGCGGTGCGAGTAGTAGACATAGGGCCCGGCGATCGCGGCCTCGCCGGCGTGGGGGCTGTCGTCGAGCTGGGTGAGCGCCACGCCCTTGCCGCCCTGGCGGTGGTAGAGCCACAGCTCGGTGACGCCGATGCTGCGCGTGTCGACGGTGCGCCGCCGGCCGATCAGGTAATTGCCCGAGGGGTCCCAGACCGGATCGGTCACGCGGGCCTCCTCCTCATGGGTCCAGGCGACGGCGCCGCTGCCGTCGGCGGCCATCACCCAAAGCTGCTCGTTGCCGCCGCGATCGCTGACGAAGGCGATCTCGCGGCCATCGGGGCTGAAGCGGGGCTCCGAGTCCCAGGCGGGGCCGCTGGTGAGGCGGGTGGCCTCGCCGCCGGCCGCGGGAATGCTCCACAGATCGCCGAGGAGATCGAAGAGGATGCGGCCGTCGTGGGCCGAGACCGACATCCAGGTGCCCTCCCGCAGGTCGAGGTCGACCGTGTGGGTGGGGCCGTGCGCGACGTTGACATCCCAGGCGGGAGGCTTGTCATCGGCGAGGGCGAGGGCGCAAACGAGGGTCAGAAGGGCGGAGGGCAACCGGAGCTCCTGGCGGGCCGCGGCAGTGTACTCCATCGGCGCGGGCCGGTCTTGGAGGGGCGTGCTAGGGGCCCGTCGATGAGCCCGAACCCGCAGCCCCTGGCCGAGCGCGCCCCCGCCGAGCACCTGCTCCGGGGCCGTCTTGTCGGCAGCTACGAGGCGGGCAGCCCGATGAACCTGCTCACCGCGGTCGAGCAGCACTTTCGGCGGCGGTGCAGCGGCCTGCTGGTGGGCTGCAGCCGCCGGTTGCCGCCAGGGCGCCCGCCCGAGCTGCTGCTGCGCCTGCACCCCCTCGACCTCGGGCTGACGGTGGTGGCCGAAGACGAGCAGACCCTGCGCATCCTGGGCGAGCCCTCGCGGGTGGGGCCGGGCTTTGGCGACTTCCTCACCCGCGAGCTGCTCGATCTGGCAGCGCGCATCGGGCTCTCCTTCGATGAGCCGCTGCGGATCGACCCCTTGGGGGCGAGCGAGCGGGCCAAGGAGGTGCTGCAGCGCGAGGCCCGCGCGGCCTTGGACGAGCTGACCCAGACCGGGCAGCCCGGCCAGGTGCTGCTCCCCGATCATGTGCGCTTCTTGCACGAGGGCGTGGTGGCCACCCCCTTTGGCCCGCGCGCCATGCCCTGGCTGGCCGCGGCGGCCTTGGGGGCGGTGCGGGCCGCCGAGGTCTTTCCCTGGCCCGACACCGGGCTCAGCGCCCGCTACCACCTCGGTCGGGCGCTGTCGTTGATGTGGACAGAGGTGCGCTGGCGGGCGCCCCAGGCCCGCGAAGAGGCCGCCACCCTTGTGGAGGTCCACGCCCTGCTCAGCCGGGCCGTCGAGCTGGAGCCCAACCTCGAGCTGCCCTGGGCCGAGTGGGCCGAGCTCCTGGGCTGGATCCAGGCCGAGGGTGCCCTCGCCGATGAGGTCCGCCGCCGCGCGCAGATCGAGCCGAGGCGGCCTCGGGTGGGCTACCGGCGCCGGCCGATCCACCACCGGCTGCCCGGCGGCTGGTGGATCACGATCCCCGGCAACATGCACGAAGGCTGGGAAGGGGCCGTGATCTTCTACGCCCAGGAGGGCAGCCGCAGCCTCTGGGTGAGCGTGCTCAATGGCCGCGAGGCGGCAGCGCCGGTGGCCCTGCGACGCAGCGGCCACGCCCTCACCCACGAGGGCGACGGCATCAGCGGGATCGCCCAGGTGGGCCGCGACGACGACGACCCCACCCTGCAGATCTTCTCGGGGCAGATGTTCTCCACCCAACTGGCCACGGGCGCCGTGATCACCATCACCTTTGTCGATCCGGCCGACGCCGCCTGGGCCGACGCGGTCTGGCGCTCGCTGCGCCTCGACGAGCCCATCCGGCTTTAGCCGGAGCGCAGGGCCGGGTTCGAAGCCGGCGGCGCCGGGGTGATGGCCCGCTGGTTGATCCAGCGCGAGACCTCGCCCAGGGCCAGGACGGCGTCGGCCGCCCCCATCTCGATGGCCACCTTGGGCATGCCAAAGACGGTGCTGGTCTGTTCATTCTGGGCGGCGGTGGTGGCCCCCGCCCGCCGCATCGCCAGCAGGCCCCGGGCGCCATCGGCCCCCATTCCGGTGAGCAGCACGCCCACCGCGCGCCGCTTGCAGGTGGCGGCCACCGAGTCAAAGAGCACGTCGACCGAGGGGCAGTGACCGCTCACCTTGTCGCCGGGGCTGCACAGTGCGGTGAGGTTTCCCCCGCGGCGGAGCACGCGCAGGTGCCGCTCGCCGGGGGCGATGTAGACCTTGCCGGCTTCGAGGACGGCGCCGTCGGTCGCTTCGCAGACCGGCAGTCCCACCACGGCGTTGAGGCGGTTGGCGAAGCGCCAGGTGTACTCGGCGGGCATGTGCTGGACGATCACGACCGGCGGGAGGTCGGTGGACAGTCCTCCGAGCACCGCCTCAATCGCCTGGGTGCCGCCGGTGGAGGCGCCAATCGCGATGAGGTCATGCGGGCTCGGTGGCTTGCGCACGGTGGGCGCTGGCATGGCGCGGGCGCCCCGGCGGGCCGACCAGATGATGTAGTGGCGCAGCATCGTGAAGGTGGAGGTAGAACAGTCGGCGGTGGGGCGCTGCACCAGGGCGACGGCGCCGGCCCGCACGGCCTCGATGGCCAGCGGTGAGCTGGCCTGCACCTGCGACATGGCCACCACCACGCAGGTGCCCAGTTGGGTCAGCTCGCGGATGAGGGCCACGCCCTTGCCTTCATTCCAGGCCGGGTCGATCACCACCACATGGGGGCACTCGCTCACCACAAGACTGCGCAAGGAGATCCCGCGGGGCGAGGCGATGATCAGCTCCATCTGCGGATCATCGCCGAGGTGATCCTCTAAGAGGCGGCGCACCAGGATCGAGTCCTCCAGCACCAGGGCCCGAACGGCGCCGCTCATCTCCCCTCCGGACGCCGGAAGACCGACGGCCCGGTGTTCTCCAGCCGGCTGCGGGCGGAGCCCGGTGACTCGGCGTGGCCGATGAACAGATGCCCGCCCGGCCGCAGGGCGCTGATCAGTCGATTGAGCACCCGCTGCTGGGTGTCGGGGCTGAAGTAGATCAGCACGTTGCGGCAGAAGATGACGTCAAAGCCCTTCTTGAAGGGGTAGCTGGGCTGCTGGAGGTTGAAGCGCCGAAACATGACCTCCTTTTTCACCCGCTCCTGGATGGCGTAGCGGCCGCCCGGCAGGGGATCGAGGTAGGCGATGCGCAGTTGAGCCGGGAGCTTGACGCAGTCGGCCTCGGGGTAGATGCCGGTGCGGGCCGTCTCCAGGGCGCGCACCGAGATGTCGGTGGCCAGCACGCCGGCCGAAAAGGTGTTGTAGTCATTCCCCAGCGTGTGCATCAGCGTCATGCACAGTTCGTAGGGCTCCTGGCCAAAGCTGGCGGCGGCGCACCAGACGCGCAGGTCGCGGTCGCCCCGGTGGATGGCGGCGGCGCTGATCTCGGGGATGACCTGCTGGGTGAGGATCTCGTAGTGGCGCGGCTCTCGGTGAAAGTGGGTGTGGTTTGTGGTGAGCCGGTCGATGAGCTCGCGCGTCAGCGCCTCGTTGCCGGGGGTCTGGATGATCCGCAGCAGATCGTGGTAGTTGCGAAAGCGGTGCTCGCGCATGATGGGCCGCAGGCGCCCCTCCACCAGGGCCACCCGATCGTCGGCGAGGTCGATGCCGGTCAGCTTCTCGACCACGGCGCGCAGGGCGACGAAGTCGGGGGGCAGGGCCTGGGCAAGCAGATCAGCCAATGGAGCTCCCGGGGGGAATCAGGCGGCGGCGCGGACGGGGGCCGGCGCGATGCCCAGCACACGGCGAATGTCCAGGATGAGACGAACCTCATCGCCGACTTTGCCGATCACCTCCACCAGGGTTGTGCCCGGATCGCGGCCCATCTCCGGCGTGCTCTCCACGTTGGAGAGCGGCATGTCGAGCACCTCGCTCACCGTGTCGACGATCAGGCCCTCTTTGATGTGGTCGACCTCGACGACGACGATGCAGGTGCGGTCGTTGTAGGCGAAGGGGGGCAGGCCAAAGCGGGCGTGCAGGTCCATCACCGGGATGACCGCCCCGCGCAGGTTGATCACGCCGCGGATGTGGGGCGGGGCCCCAGGGAGGGGCGTGATGTGCTGCATGCCGATGATCTCGACCACATGACGGATGTGCACCGCGTAGGAGACGGCATCCACCAGGAAGGTCAGGAACTTGCGGCTGGCGTGGTGGTTCTCGGCGGACTCGGCGTGGACGTCACTCATGGAGGCCTCAAGCAAAGAGGGGGTTCAGGCGACCGCCACGGCGGTGGGGCGGGCACGGGTGGCGGCGAGCATCGAGCCGACATCGACGATGAAGCTGATCTCGCCGTTGCCCATGATGGTGCAGCCGGTGATGCCCGCCCCGGTGTTGACGCCGGCCGGCAGGCCCTTCACCACGGTCTGCTGCTGGCCCATCACCTCGTCGACCAGGATGCAGGCAGTCTGGTCACCGTCTTCGACCATCAGCAAGATGCCCAGACAGGGGTCCTCGACGGCGCCCGGCACCCCGTGCATGCGGTGAAGGCGCAGCACGGGGAAGTGGCGCTGGCGCACCCGGATCAGCTCGGCGCCGTCGGGGAGCTGCACCAGGGCGCGGCGATCGGGGCGAATCGACTCGCGCATCGACCGCAGGGGGATTGTGTAGAGCACTTCGCCGACGCGCACGATCATGCCGTCGAAGATCGCCAGGGTGAGCGGGATGCGGATGATGAAGGTGGTGCCCTGGCCCGGCCGGGTGGTGACCTCGACCCGGCCGCGCATCGACTCCACGTTCTTGCGCACCACGTCGAGCCCAACCCCGCGCCCCGACAGCTCGGTGACGGCGGCGGCGGTGGAGAAGCCGGGCTGAAAGAGCAGATCGAAGACCTCGCTGTCGGACAGCTCGCCGCGGTCGGGATCGACGAGGCCGCGCTCGATCCCCTTGGCCAGGATGCGCTCGCGGTTGAGCCCGCGGCCATCGTCTTCCACGGTGATCCAGACCTCGCCGGCCCGGTGGGCGGCGGTGAGGCGCAGGGTGGCCTCGGGGGGCTTGCCGCTGGCGGCGCGGGCGTCGGGCATCTCGATGCCATGGTCGAGCGCGTTGCGCAGCAGGTGTACCAAGGGGTCGGAGATCTGCTCGGCGACGGTCTTGTCGACCTCGGTGTCCTCGCCTTCGATGTGCAGGGCTACCTTCTTGTCGAGGCGGGCCGAGACGTCGCGCACGAGGCGCATCATCTTGCGAAAGGTGGCGCCGATCGGCACCATTCGCAGGGACATCGCCACATCCTGGAGCGCCCGGGTCACCCGTCGCAGGTGCAGGCTGGACTTCTGAAAGCCGGTGAAGCCCACGCCCTGCACATCGGGGCTCCGTGTCACCATCGTCTCGGCGATGATCAGCTCGCCGACGAGGTTCATGAGCTGGTCGAGCTTGCCCACGTCCACCCGCAGGCTGCTGGCCTGGTTGGTGCCCTGGCTGCGGTTGGCGGCGGTGGCGGGCTCATCGTGCTCGTCGATCGGGTGCGCCGGGGCGGGCGGCGGGCTCATCGGGGCGGCGGCAGGGCCGGCGGCCTCTTCTTCGAGGGCCGGCGGCGGGCTGAAGACCGCGACCGGGGGGGGCTTCACGCCGCTCTGCTCCACCGCGGCGGTCAGTCGCGTCACGAGGCGGTCCACCGCGGTGGCCGTGCCCGCGTCCGTGCGATCGATCTCCACCTGATCGAGCATGATGCGGATCACATCGACGGCATTTAGCATCAACTGCACCTCGGCCACGCCCAGCGGACCCGAGGAGCCATCCCGATAGCGGCCGAGCAGCGATTCGGCGGCGTGGGTGACGCGGCAGACATGCTCCAGGCCGAGAAAAGCGGCTGTTCCCTTGAGGGAATGAAAGAAGCGGAAGGCCCGGTTGGCCACCTCGACGGTGTTCTGGGCGCCGGAGCGCTCGAGGTCGAGCAGCACCGGCTCGACTTCAGCGATGCCCTCGCGGGCTTCCTGGAGGAACTCGCCGAGCAGCTCGAGAAGCTCGGGATCGTCGATTTCGGACTCGGTCTCGAACATGGGTGGACCTGGGCGGCGGACCGCGCTGGCGGTGGGCAGCGAGGGTTCGGCGCGCTGGCTCCATCGGTCCTGCAAACCGGGCCTTGAGGCGGGCCCTTGGCGGCCGATGGATAGGGGAGGGGCAAACTTGCCTCGTCTTGGAGCGGCGATGAGTGTCTTCGGCAATGGCGCAAAAGAGTTGATTCGAGCTTCGGTTCAGGAGGGTCTGCGGGTGTTGTCAATCGACATTCCCACGGGCGAGATTCGATCGGGGATGATGCGTGGTCTTGACGGAGAGCTGCTTCTGATCGACCTGGTTGGCTTCTCCAGCCGGAATCCCCTGATGGCGGGCAAGCTGCTGACAATTGTCTTCAACCGCGGCGCCCGCACCTACGCCTTCGCCACGGCGGTGCGCGCGATCGACACCACCGACACCCGCCCCGACTGGGCGCACCTGCGCGTGGAGCTGCCCCAGGAGATCCACGCCAGCGATCGGCGGGCCCATGTGCGCGTGCCGATCGAGGATCCCAGCCTCGTGCAGGTGCGGGTGGGGCGCGGCGCCCGGCGCCTCGCCGCCGCCGAGCTGCGCGACCTCTCGGTGGGCGGCCTGATGCTGAGCCTGCGGGATGATGGGCTCGGCCTGCTGGGTGTGGGCGACGCCTTGCAGGTCGAGCTCTCCATGCAGAACAAGGCGACCTCCCAAGATGCGGTGATCCGGCGCGCCGAGCCGCCGCTCTATGGGCTGTCGTTCACCGAAGATCCGCTGGCGGACAGCGCCAACGCCCGGGCGCTGCGCAGCATCATCAACCTGCTGGAGCTGGACTGGCGCACCCGCGACCGCAAGCCGCCGGGCTGAGGCGAGGGACTTTTCCATAGGCTGAGCACAAGTCTATGGGTAAGGCTTGACCTGTCCACAGGGGGTCCTCGACCTGCTCACAGGGGCGATCGGGGGTGAAGGTGATTCGGACAATAAATGTCCGCTGTGCTGGCCCTGGCCCGCCGTCGCCGATACAGGGCGGCCGCCTCGGAAGGGACCCATGCTCAGCGTGCTCCGAATCGATCAGCTCGCCATCATCGACAGCCTGGAGCTGGAGTTGGGGCCCGGGCTGAACGTGCTGACGGGGGAGACCGGGGCGGGCAAGTCGATCCTCGTGGGCGCGCTCAAGCTGGTGCTGGGGGGCAAAGCGCGGCCCGAGCTGGTGCGCAGCGGGGCCGAGGCCGCCGAGGTCGAGGCCCTCTTCGAGGTCTCCGACAACCCGCGCGTGGCTGAGCGCCTGCGCGCCGACGGCCTGGAGCCCGCCGATGAGCTGGTGATCCGTCGGGTGGTCACCGCCAGCGGGCGTAGCCGGGCCTATGTCAACGGTCGGCTCACCTCGGCCGAGCAGCTCGTGCGGCTCTCGGCCGGCCTCGTCGACATCTCCAGCCAGCACCAGCACCACAGCCTCGTCGACGCCGCCGAGCACATCCACTACCTCGACGCGGCGGCGGGCCTCGGCGGCCTGCGCGAGACGATGGCGGCCCAGCACCAGGGGCTCTCCGCCGCCATCGCCGCCCGGCGGTCGGCCGAGCTGGCCGAGCGCAGCCGGGCCGAGCGCGAGGACTTCTTGCGCTTTCAGCTCGAAGAGGTGCGCAAGCTCAACCCCAAAGCCGGCGAAGACGAGGCCCTGCGCGAAGAGGGCGACCGGCTGCGGCACGCCGGGCGCCTCGCCGAGATCGCCTCGGGGGGCGAGCGGGCCTTGCAGGGCGGTCGGGGCGCGCTCTGCGATCGCCTCAGCCTCTTGGAGAGCGAGCTGCGCGAAGGCGCTGCGGTGGAGGCCTCCTTCGCCGAGCTGGCCGGTCGGATCCACTCCGCCCGCCTCGACCTCATCGAGGTGGCCCGCGACCTGCAGCGGGCCGCGCGGTCCTTCCCCGATGATCCGCGCCGGCTCTCCGAGATCGACGAACGCCAGGCCGCGCTCAAGCGCCTGCTGCGGCGCTTTGGCCCCACCCTCGATGAGCTGCTGGCCTGGCGCCAGGGGGCCGAGACCGAGCTGCTGGCCCTCTCCGACAATGGCGCCCGGATCGAGGCCCTGGGCGAGGAGATCGAGCGGCTGCGCGGGCAGGCCGCCCAGAGCGCCCGCGCCCTCTCCGCCCGTCGGCGGGAGGTGGCCGATCAGCTTGGCGCCGGCATCACCGCCGAGCTGCAGACCCTGGGCATGGGCGGGGCGCGGGTGGAGGTCTCGGTGGCCGCCCTGGGGGGCAAGGGCGACGTCGAGGTCGACGGGGCGCGCCTCACCGCCTTGGGGGTCGATCAGGTCGAGTTCCTCATCGCGCCCAACCCCGGCGAGCAGCCGCGACCCCTGCGCCAGGTCGCCAGCGGCGGCGAGCTGTCGCGGGCCCTGCTGGCGCTAAAGCAGGTGCTGGCCGGCCTCGGGCCCGTCGGGCTCTACGTCTTCGACGAGGTCGACACCGGCGTGGGCGGGGCGGTGGCCGAGGTGATCGGCCGCAAGCTCTGGCAGGTGGCGCAGCCGGGGCAGGCCCTCTGCATCACCCACCTCCCCCAGGTCGCGGCCTGGGGCGATCGACACCTGCGGGTGGAGAAGCAGGTGCGGGAGGGGCGCACCCACAGCGGGGTGGTGCGTCTGCCCGACGGCGAGGCCAGGGTGGAGGAGCTGGCTCGCATGCTGGGTGGGGTGGTTGTGACGGCTGGCGCAAGACAAGCGGCGGCGGATCTTCTCGATCAGGCCACGGCATGGCGGAGATCGGTTCGCTGAGAATGTCGATGATGGGGGGATTGTAGAAGTGCCGCATTGAAAGTGGCGAAGCGGTGGGCTTGACTGTCTGTTTGATGCCATTCTATGAAAGCGCCGTTCCACTCTCCGCGCTCATCCTTCACTGCTGATGCCTGCTGCGCACCCGTTCGGAGCTGTGTACATGCCAGACTGCTTGCGACCCCCGCTTTGTCGCCCCTTGTCTCCAGGTCAGTGCCTCGTCTCTGGGGCTCTGCTGACCGTCCTGGCTGCGCCCGCCTATGCGCAGGAGGTGGTGTCCACCGCGCTTCCCACGCCGCCTGCGCCCCCTGCGCCGCAGGCCTACACCACCAGCACTTCCTTTGAGCAGCCTTTCAAGCTGTATGGCTACATCAACTCCTTCTATGAGAAGGTTGGCCGGTCGCCGGCGGTCTCCGAAGAGGGTGATCCGGTGGTGGAGCCCAACCCCGGGGAGTTCGACGTCGTCAACTTCAACGTGATGGGCCAGGGGGCCCTGGCGCGGAAGTACCGCTACTACTTCAACCTCGCCTCCCCGGGATCGGGCAGCCCCACCGCCGACGCGCCCCTGCTGGTCCGCGGCGCGATGGTGGAGGCCCCGATCGCCGGTGAGTACCTCAAGGTGAGCGCCGGCAAGATGTACCGCCGCTTCGGCATCTACAACGAGATGCTCGACGCCACCGTGAGCTTCATCGGCACCACCGATCCCGAGATGCTCGACGACGACCACCTGATCCTCACCCGCAGCACCAACCTGATGCTGCACGGCAAGGTCAATCCGGGCGGCGTGGCGCTGCGCTACGCGATCACCACCGGCAACGACGAGCGCGAGAGCAACCAGGTGCCGCTGGGGCTCGACTTCAACGCCCTCTTCGACAACCAGTTCACCGTGGGCACCTCGTTCTACAGCACCAATGGCAAGGCCGTGCCCACCGTGGAGATGGGCGAGGGCTCGCCGCTCGGCGGGGTGCTGCCCTGGATGGAGTACGACGAATACTACGTCTACGGCGGCTACATGCAGGTCAAGGGCGACGCCTACCTCCTGCAAGGCGAGTACTGGCGCAGCCCCCACAGCGGGCGGCGCGACCCCGACAAGGTGCTGCAGCTCTTCGATCCGGCGCTGGGCCTCAACGCCGCGCAGCGCGAGCGCTTCGGCTTCGACACCGCCACCAGCGCCGACGAGCTGCCGCTGGACGTGAACTACACGGTGGAGGCCTTCTACCTGCGCCTCGGCGTCTCCCTCCACGCCGACCTGGCCAAGAACGGCCGCCCCTGGGAATTCACGCCCTATGCCCAGTTTGACTACTACAGCAACCCCGAGACCATCGCCAACAAGGATCTCGGCGGCGACAACGAAGCCGGGCTCGCCGATGATGGAAAGTTCTACAAGGGCATGGTGGGTCTGATGGTCAAGCCCACCACCACCGTCGCCTTCAAGGTGGATGGTTCCACCCACTTCCAGACCATCAGCGATGAGATGGTCCCCTACTCTGAGCTGCATGTCTCGGCTTCGTACTACTGGCAGATGGGAGGAAATGCCCGGTGAGCGCCGACCCCTCTTCCTCGCTGTCTCGTCGCGGGCTCCTTGCAGCGGCGGTCATTGGCCTCGCCGCCGGGGCCCGGGGTGCTCAGGCCGAGGACCCTGGCGCCACGCCGGCCCCGGCCCCTGCGCCTGCGCCGGAGCCCGCTCCGCCTGCGGCCCCCGCCTATGTGGCCGACAACCTGTACCTCCTCGTGCACACCGGTGTTCCTGCCGACGCGCTCACCCGCAGCCGCATCAAGGCGATCTACCTGGGCAACCAGACCTCCTGGGAGCGCGGCCTGAGCGTGGTCCCTTTTCAGCGGGCGCCCGGCTCCATCGTCGCCGACCGCTTCCTCGACAAGGCGCTTGGCTACGACACCATGGGCTACGCCCAGCACTGGCAAGGCATCGAGCTCGCCGGGGTCGCCATGGCGCCGCGGGTCCTGGGGGCGACCGCCGAGGTTCTGTCTGCGGTGGCCTCGACCCCGGGCGCCATCTGTTACGTCATGGGCGGTGAGCTGTCCGGTGCACCCGCGGGGGTGACCGTGGTACCCTTGCCCACCGGCAAGAATTGACGCGCTGAGGCTGGCTGGAGGGACCGTTGTCAATGCAGCAGAACACCCGCATCGGGCGCTACATCGTCGACCGCCGGGTCGGCGCGGGTGGCATGGCGGTCACCTACCTGTGCCGCTTGGACGGCATCGGCGGCTTCCAAAAGCTGGCCCTGGTCAAGATGCTGCACACGCGGCACCTCTCCGACGAGGCCTACATCCAGATGTTCCTGGACGAGGCCCGGCTCGGCGCGCTGCTCCACCACCCCAACATCTCGCAGGTCTTCGAGATCGGCGAGCAGGACAACGCGCCCTTCTTCGTGATGGAGTACGTGCCGGGGCCCAACCTCGCCAAGGTGGTGAAGAAGCTCGGCAACCCCGAAGAGCGCCCCTACGGCCACTTCGCCGGCATCATGGCCAGCGTCTCTCGGGCGCTCGACTTCGCCCACGGCCTCACCGACGACGCGGGCAAGCCGCTCAACGTCATCCACCGCGACGTGAGCCTGGGCAACATCCTCATCGCCCCCACCGGCGTGGCCAAGCTCATCGACTTTGGCATCGCCAAGTGGGAGATGAAGAAGAACGTCACCGAAGTCGGGATGATCAAGGGCAAGCTCCACTACATGGCGCCCGAGCAGCTCACCGACACGGTTGACCACCGGGTCGACATCTACCAGGCGGGCGTTTGTCTGTACTGGTGCTGTACGGGGGTTCAGCCCTTCCAGGGTGAAGACGCCGCCCAGGTCTGGCGGGATCGCCTCGTCGGGCGGGTGCGCAAGCCCTCGGAGCTGGTGCCCGACATCCCACCCGTGCTGGAGAACATCATCCTCAAGGCGATGGAGCCAAGCCCCGCCGACCGCTTTCAGACGGCCGGCGAGATGGCCGAGGCCCTCGATGCCTTCTGCGGCAGCGCGCCCGCCTGGCGCACCGGCGAGCGCGAGCTCAGCGGCTTTCTGCGCGCGCTCTTCTCCGAAGAGGAGATGGCCAACTACCGGGCCGGCAACTCCGACGTCACCCGCACCAGCCAGTCCACGACCGGCGTGCACTCGCTCGGGCAGAGCGGCAACACCGGCATCAACGCTGGCGTGGAGAACACCTCCACCAGCCACACCGGCACCTCGCACACCAACACCTCGCTCACCGCGGGGAGCCAGGGGGTCACCTCCACCACGACCATGCCCCTGCCCCAGCAGCGGCGCACGGCGGTGATCTGGGCCATGACGGGGGCCCTGCTGGCCCTGGGCGGCGTGCTGATGCTGGCCGGCGGCGGGGAGGGCGAAGAGGACCCGGCGGTGGTGGCGGTGAGCGCCAGCGACGCCAACGCCAACGCGCGCGCCTATGTCGAGGCCGCCGAGGCCGCGGCCACCGCAGAGCGGCGCGCCGAGGCGCGTGAGTACCTCACCAAGGCGAAGGCGGCGGGCAGCGCCGACGCCCACATCGACATCCGCATCAGCCAGCTCGAGCGCATGCTCAATCGCGCCGACCAGCTGGCCACCGCCCGCAAGGCCCTGGCCAACGGCGACCCCCAGACGGCGACCAACCTCGCCTACGAGCTGCTCGACGTCAACGCCAGCGACGCCGAGGCGGCCGAGATCGTCAACCAGGCGGCGGCGCTCGCCGCCGAGCCGGCGGTGGCCGTGGTGGAGCCGGCCGAAAAGCCCGATGAGGAGCCGGAGCCGCAGCCGGAGCCCGACAAGCCGCAGCCGGTGAAGCAGCCTCCGGCGCGAGACAACAAGGCGCGTGAAGTTCGCGGCACGTCCACGACGCCGGCGGGTCGCACCCCGCCAGCTTCCTCGCAAACCGAGGTCACGCCCGTCGCGCCGGCAGCGGTCAAGTATGGCACGCTGTCGGTGGGCTTTCCCACCGGCGCCACCGTCGTGATCGATGGCTCGAACTTCCAAGAGGTCCCCTTCAACGTCCAGCTCCCCGTCGGCGAGCATGAGCTGGTCTTCTCCAAAGAGGGCTTCCTCAACCGCACCACCACGGTGACCATCCTGGAGGGCAGGTCCGTTTCGTCGTCGCCGACCCTGGTCGCCAAGGCGACAGAGGCGCCGCCCGTCTCCAAGGAGCCCGTCTCCGACAAGCCAGCGCCGGTCGATGAAGGAGCGGCCATCAAGGTCGCCCAAGAGCGCTCGGCCCTGGCTGCTACGCTCGCCGCCTCGTCGGACAGCGAGCTGGAGAACATCCTCGGCGCGGTGGAGCGCGACGCCCAGCGCCGCGGCGTGGACTCCAAGTATGTGAACGGCATCACCCGCTCTGTCTTCTCGGCCCTGATCAACATCCAGCCGCCGCCCGACGTCTACAACGTGCGCCCCGCCGCGATGTCCGACGCCATCGTCAGCGGCTTCAAGGCCGGCCAGCCGGCCGACGCGGTTCGCAAGTCGCTGGCCAAGAGCTTTGGTCGCTGAGCGCCGGTTGGCCGGCGCGGGCGTGCTGGAGCCGACCGTGGCCCTGCGGCGGGCAGGGGTGCGCTGTACGGCGGCGCGGCTCGCGATCTTAAAGGCGCTGGGCGCCTCGCCGCGCGGCCTGAGCCTGGCCTCGCTGCCCCCGGCCCTGGGACGCCTCGGCGAGCTGACCCTGCGCCGCAACCTCGACACCCTCTCCCAACACGGGCTGCTCCACACGGTCTACGGCCCCGCCGGCGAGGCGGTGCTCCTCCTCAGCCGCTGGGGGCAGGCGGCGGGCCATCCCCACGCCCACTGCGGGCGGTGCGGCGCGGTCTTCTGTCTGTCCATGCCGCTCGGCACCGCCCACGTCACGCTGCCGACCGGCTTTGTGGTGGAGGCCTACCAGATCCTGGTCTCCGGTCAGTGCGCCGCCTGCGCCCTCCTCAGCGATCAGCCGGCGGTCGCGCTTGAGGCAGGCGCAGAAAAGGCTGGCTGACCTCCAAGAGGCCCGCGGGCGCCGGGCCCCGTTGCGCCGGGATGCCCACCGCCTCAAAGGGCGCCGGATCGTCTACCCCCACCAGGGCCAGTCGAAATCGCTGGGCCAGCACCGCCAGGATCACCGCCCGCTGCGCGCCGGCGCCGGTGGGAGGCGGGCCCACCAGCAGGCCCGACCAGGGCGGCGCGTGGGCCTGCAGGGCCGCGACAAAGCCGGCCTCGGCCCCGAGCCCCTCTGGGCAGGGGGCGTCGAGGTAGAGCGTGGCGCCGGGCCGAAGCGGCGGCGCCGGCGAGAGCCCCAGGTAGGTGGCCGCCCGGCTGGCCTGGTAGAGGCTCTGGCCCTTGGCCGCCGGCACCCGCAGCACGGCCCCCTCGGCGAGAACATCGACCGGGAGCCAGGGATCGAGGCGCTCGGCCGCTTCTGCCACCACCGCCCGCGGCGGCCCGCCGAGCCAGGTGCGGGTTCCAGCGACGAGGTTCAGCGCGAGGCCGCAGCCCGCCGCCTCGCCGAGCCCGTCGATGGCGGCGCGAAAGGGGTTGCCCGTCACCGCCCCCAGCCGCACGCCGGGATCCAGCACCCGATCCCGGTGGTGCAGGGCCGCCAGGGTCTCCCGCCCGCCCAGGCCCACCGCCACCCCCTTGTGGCCGCCCGAGAGGCCGGCGTACTGGTGCAGCTCACAGATGCCCACCGTCACCAGGGCCTGGCAGGCCGCTGCGGGGCGAAAGAGAGAACCCGGGATGCCGTCGATCTGCGCGGTGGGCACGACATCATCGGGGTCATGCTCGACGATGTCAAAGCCGCGGAGCGGCGCCCGCTCGGCCGCGGTCAGTCGCCGGTGCAGGCCCAGCCCCACAAAGACCCGCATCCGATCCCCCAACAGCGCGCTTAGGGCCTGGAGGGCGGGGACTGGATCGAGGGGGCGGGTGGGGTCGGGGATGGCGACCCCGACGGGCCCATCGACGGCCAGGAGCGCCGCGTGAAAGGGCGCCAGGGCCCCGGCTGGGTCTGTCGCCACAGCCACTCTCCCAGGAGGGCCAGAAAGAAGGGCGGGTAGAGGACCCATCGCGGCCATGTCGGCTCCGTCCAGGTGCTGTGTGTCGGATCATAGGAGAGCAGGGCCGCGTAGGACAGCGGCGCCAGCGTGGCGAGGAGGGTCCAGGCGCGCTGCCCGCAGAGCAGGGCGGGCACCCAGGCCCAGGCGATGTACCAGGGGTGAACGGTGGGGCTGAGCAACACAAAGGCACCCCCCGCCCAAAGGGCCACCCGCTCCGGCGTATGGGCGTGGCGCCAGAGCGCGAAGCCCACCGCCAGGGCCCCCATCGCAGCAGCGAGGCCGCGGGCGGCTCCGCCGGTGGCGGCCTCGATCAATGAAAACAGTCCGCCGTTAAAGGCCCAACGGCTGGCGTAGGCCTTGGGCGAGGTGAGCAGCCCGGCCCCGGCGTCGGCGAAGGGCAGGATCGAGGCCGCCCCCACCAGCGCCGCCACCGCCAGGGCCCCCGGCCGCCGCCGGCCCAGGGCCAGCAGCACCACGCCGGGGAGCAGCTTGACCAAGGCACCCCAGGTCGCCCAGGCCATCGAGCGGCCGCGCAGGGCCATCACCAGCGCAAAGACGGCCGCCGCTTCGAGGTGCCCCGAGCCCGCAGCCTCCATCGCCCCCAGGGGGTGCAGGGCGTAGACCCAGGCGCCATCGAGGCGCTGGTCGCGCCGGTGCAGCGTGTCGGCCAGGGCCCAGGCGATGCCGGCGTCGAAGAGGCCCATCACCGCCTTGATGGCGAGGGGGCTGTAGGCGACCTGGGCGATCAGCGCGAAGAGGCCGAGCGCGCCGGGCGGGTAGATCGTGGGCAATTCGCCGTGGTTGACCCGGGCGCGAAAGGGGTCGGCGAGCTGGCTCCAGAGCGCGTCGTCGGGGGCGTGAACAAAGGGATTTCCCCCCATGCCGATCACCCGCCCCTCCCAGAGGTAGCGAAAGAGGTCATCGGAGAGCAGCGGCGGCAGGCAAAGACAGAGCAGCCGCACGGCCATCGCCGCCCCCAGCACCGCCCACGGCCCGCCCCGCTGGGGCATCGGCGCCACCAGGATGAGGAGCCCCCACAGCACCATCCCGCCGATCAGCAGGGTGAGCACCCCCGGCCCTCAGTAGCGGCTCGTCAGCCCCCAGAAGTTGACGCCATCTTCGACCTCATCGAAGAAGTCGTCGACGAGGCCGCCCTCTTCGCGCAGGCGCCACAGGGTGTAGTGGTCGCCGCCCTTGGCCGAGACGTAGAAGTCGCCGTGGTCGCTGTCCGCGGTGACCGCCAGGGGGCGCACGAGGTTGTTGCTCCAGGTCATGTAGGCAGTCCAGTCGCTGGCGCCGCTCTCGAAGCGCTCCAGGGCGTAGTCGCCGGTCACATAGTCGGCCACCATGCCGTACCAGCCGGACTCGCCCTCCACGGCGGTGAGGCCGACGGCGATCTTGGCGTCCCAGTTCTCCCAGCCGTCGGCGAGGTTGGCCTTCTTGTGCTGGACGAGCCCCCCGGCCTCTGTCCACGTGGCGAAGCCACCCAGCAGGTCCTGGATGCCCACCTCGCCGGTCTGTCGATTGACCGCGATGTCGAAGGCATACAGCTCATAGGTGGTGTCGTCCATCAGGTCCCAGGCCCAGGTGGCCAGCTCGGTGATGGAACCGTCGGGGTCGATGCGCAGCAAGGCGCCGGGCAGGGCGGCGACGTAGTAGCCGTCGGGGTGCGGCTTTACGCCGGTGAGCAGCGGGCCGTACCAGTAGAACATCATGTCGTCGTAGCGGTCTTCGCCGAAGGTGACGAGGGAGCTGGACTCGCCGGCCTCGCTGACCGTGAGGACCTGCACCGGATCGAACTCAAAGGAGGGCGTGCCGGCCGAAATGTTTACGAACAGGCTGGTGGCGGTGAGGACCCAGCCGCCCTCCAGCCCTTCAGCCACCCCATAGGGCACCACGTCGGCGGGGAGCACGATCTCCTCGTCCACGCGGCCGACCGTGTCGATCAGGGCCAACGAAGAGCGGCTGCCGTCGACCTGCAAGGCCACCACGAGTCCGCTCCACTCCTCGTCGATGCGGCCGTCGCAGTCGTTGTCTTTGCCGTCGCTCGGGTCTTCGTCGCGGGCGGGGTTTACGCCGATGTCGGTGTCGTCGCAGTCGCCCTCGGCCTCGGTGAAGCCGTCGCCGTCGACATCACCATCGTCCACATCGGTGTCGCTGTCGGCGTCGGCGTCCGCGTCGGCGTCCTGGAGCGCGGTGTCCTCCTGCGGGGCGTAGAAGCTTGCCTTCTGCGAGCAGGACAGGGAGAGCAGCAGCAGGGCAGGGACCACTGGGGCACGGAGCAACGGGCACCTCGGCGAGACATCCAATCGTAGCCAGCGCCGCCCCGCCTCGCCACACCGGGCCTAGGCGCCGCCCCAGACCGCGCGCACCCGCGCGTCGCGGCCGCAGCCCTTGCGGTACCGCTGGTAGTGGTCGGGGTTCTTGCTGTGAAAGTCCTGGTGATAGACTTCGGCCGGGTAGAAGACGGTGAGCGCCTTCACCTCCACCACCACCGGCTTCGCCAGCACCCCGCTCGCCGCCAGCGCCGCCTTGCTCTTCTCGGCCACCTGGGACTGTTCAGGCGAGGCGGTGAAGACGAGCGGCCGGTAGCTGTCGCCCCGATCGCAGAACTGTCCGCCGTTGTCGGTGGGGTCGATATGGCGCCAGAAGTAGGTGAGCAGCGCCTCGTAGCTGAGCTTGCTCGTGTCGTAGACCACATGCACCACCTCCTGGTGGCCGGTGTCTTCGCGCACGACATCCTCGTAGGTCGGGCTCTTGAGGTGTCCGCCGGCGTAGCCCGAGGTGGTGGCGATCACGCCGGGCAGCTTGTCAAAGTCCGACTCCAAACACCAGAAGCAGCCGCCCGCGAAGACCGCCGCGGCCTGACCCGGGCCGACCGGCGGCGTGGTCGCCATCGTGCTCTTGTCGGTGGTGGGTGCGGCGGCCTCGGTGGGGCCGGAATTGCAGGCGAGGAGGAGGCTCAAAGCAAGGGTGCGGATCATCATCGGTCGCTCCAGCGGGGGGGCAGGGGTGCGTATGCCGGAGCGCGGAGGCGGTTACGCCAGGACCTCCATTCCGGCGTCTTCGCCCTCCGAAGCGGGGCTGGTGACCAGCATCAGCCAGGCCGTCTTCACGCTGCGGGCCAGCTCTTCGGTGCTCTTCAGTCGACCGAGCGCCCGGGCCATGTACCGCGGCCGGTAGTAGAAGCGCAGGTAGGCGAGGCGGGTCCAGCGCTGGATCTCGGCGTCGGTCATGGTGCACAGCGGCCGGGGGATGGCCTCGTCAATGCCCTTCTCGATGTGCTCGCGCCAGTAGTCGCGCCCGGTCTCCTTGAGCAGCAGGGTGTACATCTCGGTGGCCGGCATCGGCGTGACCTTGCTGAACTGGGCGTAGTCGAGGTCCAATTCCAGGGCGAGGCGGATCGTCTGCCGGATGGTTGCCGGCGTCTCGTAGGGGTTGCCCACCATGAAGTAGCCAAAGGTGTTGATGCCATTGGCCTTGGTGCGCGAGACCACCTCTTTGTACTGCTCAATGCTGGTCGACTTCTTCAGGGTCTGCAGGATCTCCCGGCTGCCGCTCTCGATGCCGTAATAAATCCGGTTGCAGCCGCCGCGCTTCATCGCCGCCAGCACATCGTCGGAGATGCAGTCGACGCGGGTGCGGGCCGCCCAGGCGATGTCGAGCTTGCGGCGGTTGATCTCGGCGCAGATCTCGATCACGCGGTCTTTGCGGATCGTAAAGGAGCTGTCGAAGAAGTCGAGCTCGCGGATGCCGTGCTCCTTGGCGCACAGCTCCAGCTCATCCACCACGTTCTTGGGCGAGCGGGCGCGGAAGGGCTTGCTGCCCTGCTCACAGAAGATGCACTTGTAGGGGCAGCCGCGGCTGGTGATGAAGCAGGTGAAGTTGCGGAGCTGGCTGATGAAGCTGAAGTAGACGCTGTTGTCGATGAGGTGGCGGGCTGGGTAGGGCACATCGTCTACGTCGACGTCGACCGCCTTGGGCGTCACCACCACCGCCCCGTCGGGTTGGCGGAAGGCCACCCCGCGCACATCGGCGAGGTTGCGCTTGAGCACCAAGGCCTCGACCAGATCGGGGAGGGAGCGCTCGGCCTCGCCGGTGATTGCATAGTCAATCGCCGGGTAGCCCAGCGTTTCGCGCGGGTAGATGGACAGATGCACACCGCCCACGATGGTCGGCGCCGGCACCCGCGCCTTGATCGCCTTGATCCAGTCCATCGACTGAAAGAAGAGGTAGGTGGTGATGGTGTAGCCGATGAAGTCCGGCCCAAAGCGCCGCAGGCGGTCGACCGTCTCGTCGAGGGTCCAGTCGTGGGCGTGGGCGTCGAGGTAGAGCACCTCGCAGCCCGCGGCCTCCAGGATGCCCGCCACATAGAGCAGCGACAGGGAGGGGAAGATCCCGTAGTTCTCCTTGACCGTCTTGATGCCCGGCTCGTTCTTCACGGGGCCGTAGGGCGGGTAGACCAGGGCGACCTTGACGCCGCGAAGCGCGTTTCGGTGGAGTTGGGGCCAGCGGGTGCGGTTCATGGAGGTAGGGTACCCCGAGCGAGGCGCGCTACAAGCGGCGGCGGCGAATTCCCTGCGCAGCGGCGATCAGCCCGAGGAGCCCGAGGGCGGAGGGCCCTGGGGCGTGGCTGCAGCCGCCCTTGCCGCCCCTGCCCACCGTCGCGGCGCTGTCGTCGGTATGGCCGCTGTCGTCGGAGGCCTCGCCCCGGATGCCGTCGCAGTTGGCGTCTTCGCCGGGCGGGTCCTCGGCGCCGGGGTTCACCGCCGGGTCGGCGTCGTCGCAGTCGCCCTCCTTCTCGCTGTAGCCGTCTTCATCGTCGTCTGCCGCGGCGGTGCCCTCGTCGATGAGGCCGTCGCAGTCGTCGTCCTGGCCGTTCTCCACCTCCTCGGCCCCCGGGTGGATGGCGGCGTTGGACTCGTCGCAGTCGCCCTCTTCGGCTGGCAGGCCGTCTCCATCGGCGTCGACGTAGGTGTCGTGGCCATCGCAGTCCTGGTCGATGGCGTCCCCCGGCGGGTCTTCGGCGCCGGGGTGGGCGGCGGGGTCCGCGTCATCGCAGTCGCCGGCCTCCTCGGAGAAGCCGTCGCCGTCGTCATCGTAGGCGGTGGTGCCCTCGTCGGTGAGGCCGTCGCAGTCCTGGTCGGCCCCGTCGGGCAGCTCGGCGGCCCCCGGCCAGACGGTGTCGTCTTCGTCGTCGCAGTCGCCAGCCTCCTCGGAGAAGCCGTCGCCGTCGTCATCGTAGGCGGATGTGTGGTTGTCGATGAGGCCGTCGCAGTCCTGGTCGACGCCGTCGGTGCGCTCGACCGCGCCGGGAGAGCGTGCGGGGTCGCCGTCGTCGCAGTCATCGCCGCCGGCGACGGCGCTGCTGTCGTAGCCATCGCCGTCGGCGTCGGTGAGGTCGGCGCCGTCGCAGTCCTGATCGATGCCGTCGTAGGGGGTCTCGGCGATGGCCGGCCCGACGAGGGCGCTGCTGTCGTCGCAGTCGAGGCCGCCGCAGGAGACGGCGCCGACGCCGTCTTCATCGAGATCGGCGCAGGTGTCGTAGAGGTTCTCCCAGAGGCTTCGGTTGCCGCCCGTCGCCGCAGCGCCGCTGCACACCCCCAGGAAGAGGTGGACATCGCCGGCCACCACGACGTCGTAGGGGCTGCGGCCGGCCCCGGCCCCGGCGAGCTGGCCCACCGAGAGCAGGCTGCTGCCGCCATAGGTCGCCAGGGCGGTGCCGCCGCTGACCGGGCTCGCCACCGAGCCGTACAGACGGCTGACCGTGCCGGTGAGCTGATCGGTGGCCAGCGTGTTGGTGGACACACAGCCGCCCGACGTGCCGCTGATCACCGTGCTGCCGATGCTCATGCCGGCTCCAATCGTGCTGAGCAGGCTGTTGGCGTAGCCATTCTCGACGACAAAGCCCCCGGTGGAGCCGTCGTCGCCCACCACCACGAGGCGGCCGCCGGTGTTGACAAAGCTCTTGAGCGCGTTGGCCTGGCCGGCGGAGAAGCTGGCGCCGGGCATCAGCACGATCACCAGCTTGTAGCCGGTCCAGGCGGTGGGCCAGGCCGCGCTGGTGGTGGTGTCGAGGGAGGCCCCTACCCCGCTCAGCGCGCCCTGCAGCGGGCTGATGTCGGCGGCGGAGAGGTAGCTGCTGTTGTAGTAGAGGAAGGTGTCGGCGGCCTTCACCGGGGCCGAGAGGGCCAGCAGCAGGGTGAACATCGGCGCTCCGCGAGGGCTTGAACAGAGTCCTCTGTGCGGGCATACAATAGCAGCTCAGGGGCTCGGTTCGGGGGAATGCCGCCACAGCTCGAAGTCGGTGCTGGTCCAGACCTGCTCCCAGCCGTAATTCTCCACCCCCGTGAGCGGCGTGCGGGTCGGGCTGCGGCGGTCCATCTGCATCTCCAAAGTGGGGCTGAAGCCAAACCAGGCGGTGCGGCCCTTGGGAGGCGCCGCCAGCCACTCCCGGCAGCGGTGGCCCTCGGGGAGGTTGGGCGTGGGCAGGCCGCTCCAGGGCGCGTGACGCGGCAGGAGGCCATGGCTGACGTGGTAGCGGCTGCAGTCGAAGTAGGGGTCGTCGGGCCCCATCTGCGCCTCCACCGCCGCGTGGATGTCGGGGGCCCGCACCTCGACGGGGTTCATCTGCTGGGCGGTGCGGTCTACCCGGTGGGTGGGGTCTTCGGTCCAGGCCGCGTAGACCGCAATTCCCAGGCCAATCGGCGCCAGGACCCGCGGCCCCCAGCCCAGCAGGCGACCGAGGCCGGCCGGCGCCGCCACCGAGAGCAGCACCACAAACTGGGTCCAGTAGCGATCGGCCATCGGCGTGGCGGCCATCAAGGCCAGCAGGGGCCCCGCCCCGCCGATCAGCACCACCAGCCCACCCCGAAGCGCCCCCGGCGTTCGCCGGCCTGGCAGGAGCAGCAAGGAGAGGCCGAGGAGGGTGGCAGGCAGGCCCCAATTGAGGTGCCGCTCGGCGCCTTGCGTGAGGTTCCAGCGCGCCCGGGCCTGGCCACAGGGGCTGATCAGGCCGGCGATGCCGATGGCGCCGCTCTCGCCGCGGCAGCGCTGAATCAGCTCGGCGTCATGGGTGAAGCCGTCGAAGCGCTCCACCACCTCCTGCTGGATGGCCCGCTGGCGCGCCACATCCATCTGGTTGCGCTGGCCCAGCCAGCCCGAGACCTGGGTGCCCATCCCGCAGAGGGTGAGGGTGAGGAGCAGGTGGGCCAGGACACGCCCCCTCCGCAGGCTCAGGAGCGCCCAGCCCATCGCGAGGCCGATGGCGGGCAAGGCGGCGGCGCCGCGCACATCGGTGGCCAGGGCCGCGGCGCCGCAGAGGCCAGCCCCGATGGCCAGGAGCCACCCGGGGCGGTGCAGGTAGGCCAGGGCCATCGCCAGCGAGAGCCCGGTGACCGCGCCCAGCAGCGGATAGTTGTTGGCGTGGCGCGCGGCGTCGGCGGCATGAACCCCAAAGGGCAGGGCCAGGGCCGCCGCCGCCCCCGCCCAGGGCCCGGCGAGGCGGTGGGCCGCCATCGCCGCGGCGAAGACCATCAGCCCAGCGCACAGCCCGCTCACCAGCAGCGCGCCGTTGACGTAGGAGCCGAGCGGATCGCCGGCGAGCGCCACCAGGGCGCCGTGCAAGGGCAGCCGGAAGGCGTCGAGGTGGCCGGTCTGGCCGCTGTGCAGGGCCCAGGCGTTGCCGAGGTAGTCGGCCCAGGCGTAGCCATCGACCCGCTGGTTGAGGGCCAGGGCGCCGCCCCAGCGCCACAAGCCGTACCAGCCGCCCAGGACACCGCCGATCAGGGGAATCCAGTCGAGCCGGGAGGATGCGCGGGAGACTGCCATGGTCGCCCCTTTGTAGCGGGGAGGCCCGACGAGCGCCATCGGGCGCTCCCGGGCGGCCGCTCAATCTCGCAGCATCCGCTCTGGCGGATCGTCGAGATCCTCGAACTGGCCTGCGCGAACCGCCCGCAGAAAGAGCCCTGCAAAGAGGGCGCCGAGGCCCAGCGCCACGGGCAGCAGAAAGAAGACCGCGTTCATCGCTTCTCCGAGAGGGCGCGCTCGACGCCCAGGGCGCCCCAGATGACCAGCCCGCTGGACAGGGGCATCAGCACGGCGGCCACGAGGGGGTTGATGAGGCCCGCCGCGGCCGCGCAGACCGCGAGGATGTTGTAGATCACGCTGCGGCGCAGGTTCCCGCGGATCGCCCGCTCGGCCGCCCGCGCGGCGCGCAGGCCCGAGAGGATCGGCCCCAGGCCCTCGCCCGCCACCACCGCGTCGGCGGCCATCATCGTCGAGGGCGCGCCGCTGCCCATCGCCAGGCCGACATCGGCGGCGCGCAGGGCTGGGCCGTCGTTGAGGCCGTCGCCGACGAAGAGCACCCGGTGGCCCTCGGCCCGGGCGGCGGCGATCCAGCGGGCCTTGTCGTCGGGGCGCTGATCGGCCACCACATGGTCGATGCCCGCCGACCAGGCCACCCGTCGCGCCACATCGCCGTGATCACCGGTGAGCAGCACCACGCGGGCCCCGGCGGCCCGCAGGTCGGCGATGGTGGCGGCGGCGTCTTGACGCAGGGTGTCGCGCAGGGTGATCGTGCCCACGCCCCGCACCTCCACAGTGCCGGGGCCGCCACGGGCGATCGTGTAGACCGTGCCATCCACCTCGCCGGTGATGCCGACGCCCGGCACCTCTTGGAGCAGGCGCCCCATCGGGATCGGCAGGCCGCGGCGGCTCGCTTCTTCGACGATGGCCCGGGCGATGGGGTGGATGCTGCCGCGCTCGATGCCTGCGGCGATGCGCAGCGTGGCGTCGTCGGCCAGGACCACCACCGGCCGGCCGCCCGTCGCGGTGCCGGTCTTGTCGAGGGCGACCGTGTCGATCTGGGCCAGGGCGCGCAGCGCGTCGCCCGAGCGAAAGAGCAGGCCGCGCCGCGCCGAGGCCCCCAAGCCGGCGGCCACCGCCAGGGGCTGGGCCAGGGCCAGGGCGCAGGGGCAGGCCACCACCAGCACCGCCACCGTCGGTGGGATCGCCGCCGCCAGCCCGCCATGCAGCCACCAGCCGACAAAGGTGCCCGCCGCGGCGAGCAGGGTGCCGGCGGTGAAGAGCGGGGCGATTCGATCGATCGGGCCGGGCTCCACGTGGCGATCGGTCGCCTCGGCGAGGCCACGGGCGAGGCGCTGGAGCAGGGTCTCGCCGCCCACCGCCGTCACCCGACAGCGCAGGGCGCCTTCCTGCACCAGGGCGCCGGCCACCACGGCGCTCTCGGGCAGCACCGCCACTGGCTCAGACTCCCCGGTGAGCAAGGCCATCGCCACGCTGGCGGTGCCGCTCACCACCACGGCGTCGGCCGACAGCTCTTCGCCGGCCGCCACCTCGATGAGATCGCCCACATCGAGGTCTTTGGGGTCGATGTCGACGATGCGATCGCCCTCGATGCGCCGGGCTACCCGCGGGGCGGTGGCGGCCAGGGCCTGGGCGGCGGCCAGGGCCCCCTGTCGGCCGCGCTGCTCCAGCACCCGGCCAGCCAGCAGCAGGGCGATCAGCATGGTCAGGCTGTCGAGGTAGCCATCCTGGCCGGCGAAGGTGGCGAGCAGGCCGTGGCCATAGAGCAGGGCCACGCCGATGCTGACCGGCAGGTCCATCGAGAGGCTCTTGTGGCGCACGCCCACCCAGGCGGCCCGAAAGAAGGACGTCGCCGACCAGAGCGTAGCCGGCGTCGCCAGGGCCAGGGTGGCCCAGCGAAAGAGCGTGGCGAAGCGCTCCTCCATGCCCTGCCACCAGCCCAGGTACACGCTCACCGACAGCATCATCACGTTGGTGGCGGCGAAGATGGCCACGCCCAGGCGGATCAGCAGGTCGCGATCGGCCACCGGGGCGCTGGACAGAGCCTGGGGTCGGTAGCCGAGGGCGGCCACCGGGCTCAGGATCTGTGTCAGGTCGGTCACCGCGCCATCGAAGCTCAGTCGCGTGCGGCCGGTGGCGTAGGAGACCTGCACGGCCTTCACGCCGGGCCGCCCCTCGATCACCCGCTCGGTGAGCCAGACGCAGGAGGCGCAGCGCAGACCGTCCAGGCGCAGGGTCGCGTGACAGAGGCCGGCGGCGTCGGTCTCGACGTGAAGCTGATCCAGTCCCCGGGCCGGCCCTTCGGGGCGAGGGGCGGGCTTGCTGCGCCCCGCGTAGTAGGCCTCGAGCCCGGCGCCGTCGACGATGGCGGCGGCCAGCTCGCAGCCGCTGCAGCAGTACACCGCGCCCTTGGGGGCGTCGGCCTCCACCGCAGCGCCGCAGTGGCGACAGGGAGACTGGGCCGGCAGGGCGCTCATCGGTGCGTCTCGGCGTACGACGCTTCAATCTCCAGCGGGGTGCTGGTGGCGAAGTAGACCAGGACGGCGTTGGCGCTGAAGACCACGCCAAAGGCGACACAGATGCCAATCAACCAGCGGTCCATGATCTACCCCTCCGGGGTGTGGTTCTTGAAGGTGGTCTGCACCACCACAGCATCAAAGGAGGCCGTCACATGCACCTCCAGCGGGGACGTGCGGCTGAGCTCGGCGTCGGGCGGCACCCGCACCACCAGCGGCACGCGCAGGGTCTCGTTGGAGTCCAGCACCAGCGGCGGTACGATGATCTCGGCGCCGGCGATGCCCATCACCGAGACGGTGAGCGGCGTCTGGCCCGAGATTCCATGGTTGTTGTGAACCTCCAACAGGTAGGTGTTGCGCACCCAGCCGTCGGCGTCCACGGTGAACAGCGTGCCCGGCGCGCGGTTCACGGCCACTTCGAGATCGTGTCGGCCGTTCATCTTGACGAGAAAGACGGTGGCGACGAGGCTGAGGATGGCGCCATAGGCCACCGTCCGCGGCCGCAACCAGCGGGGCTTCTGGCCGAGGTCGGTGGTGACGGTGGTGTAGCGGATGAGCGGCTCGTGCTCGAGCTTGGCCATCACGCCTTCGCAGGCATCCACACAGCGGGCGCAGGCGATGCACTCGAGCTGGTAGCCCTCGCGAATGTCGATGCCCTGGGGGCAGACCGCCACGCACTTGTTGCAGTTGATGCAGGCGCCGGTGGAGGCCGCCGCCTTGGTGCCGCGCCCCGGCTCGCCGAGGGTGACGTTGTAGGCCAGCACCTTGCTCTCGTCGTCGGTGAGCGCGCCCTGGAAGCGGGCATAGGGGCAGAGGTAATTGCAGAACTGTTCGCGAAACCAGGCGAAGTCGGCGAACAGCACGGCCGAGAGGATCCCCGTCAGGGCGTAGGTGACGAGGCTGGCCTCTCCGGTCCACAGGGCGCGGGCGGGGCTGAACCAGCTCATCAAGGTCATCGCCACAACCACCGCCACCAGGGCGAAGATCGTCCACTTGAGGGCCTTGCGCCAGGTCTTGTCCCAGACCCAGGGGCCCTTGTCGCGGGAGATGCGCTTGCCGCGCTCCCCCTCGATGGCCGACTCAATGGGTCGGATCCACTCCTCCAAGAAGACCGTCTGCGGGCAGGCGAAGCCGCACCACAGACGGCCGGCGAGGCTCGTGAACAAAAAGAGCGAGAAGGCGGCGAACAGCCCGATCAGGACCAGAAAGAGCGTGTCACGCGGCGTGAAGATCGCCCCGAGCGCGAAGAGGCGCCGCCCAGCGAGGTCCAGCAGGAAGGCCGGATGCTCTCCCACCGTGATCCAGGGCGTGACAAAGAGGATGGCCTGCAGAACCACGCCGCTGATGCGGTGGAGCCGCTGAAAGCGACCCTTCACCGAGCCGGTGTAGACCCACGCGCGATCCTTGGTGACCGATCCCATCAGACTGTCCTCCGGCCTACTGGCCGCCGCCAGCGGCGTGAATATAGGCGGCGACCGCCGCGACCTTCTGGGGCCCCAGGATGGGCCCCCAGGTCAACATGCCCTTCTCCGGCACACCCTTGGTGATGACCGCCTGGATCTGGGGCAGCGTTCCGCCGTGAATCCAGGTGCCATCGGTGAGATCGGGGCCGATGCCGCCTTTGAGCGCCGGCCCGTGGCAGCCGATGCAGTTCTGGGCGTAGACGGCCTTGCCGGCCTCCACATCGCCCGGCCCCGACCCGGCCGCGACCGCCTCGGGCTCTGGCCATTGGGCCTTGGCCGCCGCCATCTCGGCGTCGAACTGCGCGGTTTGGGAGGTTTGGGCCACGAAGTGGTAATTCACCGCGTACCAGCCGCCCCACAGGATGGAGACGTAGAAGATGCCGAGCCACCAGTTGGGCATCTTGTTGTCGTATTCTTCGATTCCATCGGCCTCATCGGAGTGGCCGAGGACGACATCCTTCGTGTCGCTCACAGGACACCTCTCTGTGCAACGTTGTCGTCGTCATCAAGGGGGAGCCGCGCCATCGCCTGGAGGGCGCCGGACTGGCTGGGGCGGGCGAGGTAGAGCACCCAGCCCACGAAGAAGGTGAAGAAGCCAAGCGTGGTCAGTCCCATGACCCAGCCCAGGGTGAGGGCCTCGCCGGCGGCGTGGGTGAGTTGGCTCATGGCTGACCCCCCAGGGCAACGGCGGTGGCGGCCTCTTCGGGGCGGGCGAGGGCGTCGGGCACGCCGCTGTCGGCGAAGGCGGCCTTGCCATCCTTGCCCAGGCGCTGAAGGTAGGCGATCATCGCGACGATCTCTTTGTCTCCTTCGGTTTGGATGCCGGCGGTCTTGAGCCGCTCGACGATGCCCGCCGACTGCTCCGAGACAGAGGTGGCGACGTTGGCGATGTCCGCTTCGGTGTAGGGCACGCCAACGGTGGCCAGCGCACGGACGCTCTTCTCGGCGTCGGCCGCGGTGTAGGTGTCGTCGAGCAGCCAGGGGTAGGGCGGCATCAGGCTACCCGGGCTGGTGCTGCGGGGATCGCGCATGTGCTCGTAGTGCCAGGCGTCGGGGTACTTGCCGCCCACCCGGTGCAGATCGGGGCCGATGCGACGGCTGCCGAGCTGAAAGGGGTGGTCATAGGCGTACTCGCCAGCCCGCGACCAGGGGCCGTAGCGCAGGGTCTCCGCCTGGAAGGGGCGCACCATCTGCGAGTGACAGTTGTAGCAGCCTTCGCGCACATAGATGTCGCGACCAGCCTGCTCCAGGGCGGTGTAGGGCGTGACGGATTCCAGGGTGTCGGCCCCCGCCGAGGCCGTGAACATCGGGACGATCTCCACGATGCCGCCGATCGAGATGCCGACGGTCACCAGCACCGTGAAGAGGGCGCTGCGGTGCTCCAGGAGCCGGCGGTGCCAGGATTCATGCTGAGACATGAGGTGTGTCTCCCAGGGTAAGGGTGATCAGACGGCGGGGGCGCCGGCCGGGACGTCCTGGGTGCGGCGGGCCGTGCTCCACAGATTCCAGCCCATGAGCAGGAAGCCGCCGAGGTAGAGCAGACCGCCGATCAGGCGAATCCAGTAGAAGGGGATGAGCTGAATGACGGTGTCCATGAAAGAGGGGTAGGCGAGCTGCCCCGCGTCATCGATGGCACGCCACATGAGCCCCTGGGTGATGCCGGCCACCCACATCGACACGACGTAGAGCACGATGCCGACCGTGGCGATCCAGAAGTGGGCGGTGGCCATCTGCACGCTGTGCAGGGGCCGCTTGTAGAGCTGGGGCACCAGCCAGTAGAGCATCGCCGCCGCGGCCATCCCCACCCAGCCCAGCGCGCCACCGTGCACATGGGCGATGGTCCAGTCGGTGTAGTGAGACAGCGAGTTCACCGCCCGGATCGACATCATCGGGCCTTCGAAGGTGCTCATGCCGTAGAAGCTGACCGCCACCGCCCAGAATTTCACCACTGGATCGGTGCGCAGACGACCCCAGGCGCCGCGCAGGGTGAGCAGACCGTTCAACATGCCGCCCCAGGAGGGTGCGATCAGCATGATCGAGAAGACCATGCCCAGGGTCTGCGCCCAGTCGGGGAGACCGGAGTAGAGCAGGTGGTGCGGGCCGGCCCAGATGTACAGAAAGACCAGGGCCCAGAAGTGAACAATGCTAAGCCGGTAGGAGAAGACCGGCCGCTGCACCGACTTGGGCAGGAAGTAGTACATCAGGCCCAGGATCGGCGTGGTGAGCAGGAAGCCCACGGCGTTGTGGCCGTACCACCACTGCACCAGCGCGTCGGTCATGCCCGCGTAGATCGGGTAGGAGCGCGTGAACGTGGCCGGCACCGCGAGGCTGTTGGTGATGTGCAGCACCGCGATGGTGACGACCATTGAGATGTAGAACCAGATCGCCACATAGAGGTGCTGGACCTTGCGGATGGCGATGGTGCCGAAGAAGTTGACGGCGAAGATCACCCAGACCACCGCGATGGCGATGTCGATGGGCCAGATCAGCTCGGCGTACTCTTTGCCCTGGGTGAGGCCCAGCGGCAGCGTGATGGCGGCGGCGACGATGATGGCCTGCCATCCCCAGAAGTGGAGGGTCGACAAGGTGTCGTTCCACATCCGCGTCTTCAGCAGGCGCTGCATCGAGTAGTACACCCCCGCAAAGATGAAATTGCCCGTAAAGGCGAAGATCACCGCGTTGGTGTGCAAGGGGCGAAGCCGCCCAAAGGTGGTCCAGGGCAGGCTCAGGTTGGCCGGCCACCAGGCGAGCTGAAGTGCGAGGATGACGCCGACAAGCATTCCGACGGCGCCCCAGAGCATCGTGACGAAGACGAACTTCTTCACGATGGCGTCGTCGTAGGGGGGCGGCGCCAGGGAGAGTGAGGAAGATGGAGAACTGGCTGACACGGGTGTTGCCTCCGCAAAAGCCGCTGTGCAAGTTCCATGCCGACCGCTGGGACCGCGCCGGGGGCTCGCATCACAGGGCAAGCGGCGGAGGCTTGGGCCGGATGCCCCATCCAATCTGTGGGAACTCACACAGCCCCTTGGGTCGCCCGGCCGCAAAGGCGTCGGCGGAGGCCCTGCTGGGCGAGTTGGCACGCATCGTGCATTGAAGGGGCTCGGAGGCGAGCGATGCTTGGCTTGTTTGCGGGCTCCCTGCTGGCAGGGCTGATGGGCACCCCCCACTGTGTGGGCATGTGCGGCGGCTTTGCCGTGGCCGCGGGCGACCGGCCGGGTGGCTGGCTGTGGCATGTGGGCAAGCTCGTCGCCTACATGGGCCTCGGCGCGCTCGCCGGGGCCTTCGGCCAGATCCTGCCGGGGCCGGGCTGGCTCATCACGGGGCTCTCCGTTGGGCTCCTGGGCTGGTCGGCCTTGCGCCTCGGTGGCGTGCCGCTCCCCTCCTGGAGCCCGCGCTGGGCCGGCCTCACCTCGCTCGCCACCCGCTTCGCCCGCCGCGCCGATCCGCTGGGCGCCTTTGTCTTTGGGCTCACCACGGGCCTGCTGCCTTGCGGCCTGCTCTACACCGCGCTGGCCTTCCCCATCGGTGCCCGAGATCCCCTCCTCGGTGCCCTGCTGATGGGGGTCTTTGCGCTGGGCACCCTGCCCGCCCTCGCCGCCGCGCGGGCGGGCCTGCGGTGGGTCCATCGCCAGGGCCTGCTGACCCGCCGCCTCGTCGCCATCCTCGTCTTCGTGCTCGGCCTCTCGGCCCTCCTCACCCGATCGGGCGGCCTGCTTAGCGGTCAGGCCGCTGCGCCGGGCGCCCCGCCCCCCTGTCACACTCCCGCCTGAAACTCTGGAGCCTGCCCATGGAACGCGCGAAGATCCTCGTCCCTGTCGACTTCTCCGAGGCCTCGCGCCACGCGTTGCGCCTCGCCGTGTCTCTGCTCAAGCCCGAGTCGGGGCGCCTCACCCTGCTGCACGTCGGCATCATCCCGCACTTCTACGCCACCGAGTTGGGGGTCTCCGAGTCGGCGGCCCCCTTGCTGGCCGCGATGAGCGATGAGGTGGCCCGCGAGCAGCGCGCCCGCCTGGATGCGCTGGCGATCGAATTGATTCCGCCGGGCGTCAACCACGAGATCGTGGTGCGCGAAGGCTGGCCCCCCGAGGAGATCCTCGACCAGGTGCAGAAGGGCGGCCACGATCTGCTGGTGATGGGCACCCACGGCCGCACCGGCCTCCGGCGGGCGCTGATCGGCAGCGTCACCGAGCGGGTCGTTCGCGAGTGCCCGATCCCGGTGCTGGTGACCCACGGGCCCTTGGAAGGATAGGCCGCGGCGCGGAGGTGCTGCCCCGTGATCCACACCGCTCTCAGCGTCGCCGGCTCCGATCCAAGCGGCGGCGCTGGCATTCAGGCCGATCTCAAGACCTTCGCCGCCCACGGTGTCTACGGAATGGCAGCCCTGACCGCGCTGACGGCCCAGAACACCCTCGGTGTCTCGGCGGTGCACGCGGCGCCGCCGGCCTTCGTGGCCGAGCAGCTCCGCATGGTCCGCGCGGACCTGCCGCTGGGCGCGGTGAAGACGGGCATGCTCTTCGATGCGCCAACCATCGAGGCCGTGGTGGGCGCTCTGGAGGGGCTCCAGGCCCCGCTGGTGGTCGATCCAGTGATGGTGGCCACCAGCGGCCATGTCCTGCTCCAGGACGACGCCATTGGGCTGCTCCTGGAGCAGTTGGTGCCGCGGGCCACCCTGGTGACCCCCAATCTCGCCGAGGCGCGCCTGATGATCAGCGGGGATCCGGGGGCCTGGGCGCGGTCGCGGGGCGTGGCCTTGCTGCTCAAGGATGGGCATGGCCACGAGCTTGTGGTGCGCGACCGGCTCTACCTGCCGGAGGGAGGCGTGCGTGTGTTTGAGCACCCGCGGGTGGACAGTCGAAACACCCATGGCACCGGCTGCACCCTCTCGGCGGCCATCGCGGCGCGGCTGGCCTGGGGCGAGGGCCTGGAGGCGGCGGTGGAGGGGGCCATCGCCTGGCTGGCGGGGCTGATCGCGCGGAGCGCGGGTCCGGGCCTGGGGGGTGGCCATGGCCCGCTGCTGCACCATCTGGCGCGGGCTACCCGGTGACTCCGGGGACGCTCTCGCCGCCGGTCAGCCGGAAGGGGAGGCTGGGCGCACCCTCGGTGTCGGTGGCTGGCAGGAGGAGGTCTTCGGTGGATGCGTAGACGGAGCCACCTGTGAAGGGCCCTTTGTACAGGGCTGTGGTTTTCAGTAGACCCCCCCATCTTATACCAAAGACCGCTCAGCGCCCCACCACCCGCACCACGCTGCGGCCGTTGCCGCGTGGCTCCACGCGAACCGCGGCCCCCACGCGCTCCGAGAGCCCGGGCACATGGGAGATCAGCCCCACCTGGCGACCCTGGGCTTGAAGCTGATCGAGCACAGAGAGGGCGGTCTCCAGCGTGGCCGGATCCAGCGTGCCAAAGCCCTCGTCGATGAACAGCGTCTCGACGCTGATGTCGCGGGCCGACAGCGACGAGAGGCCCAGGGCCAGGGCCAGGGAGGCCAGGAAGGCCTCGCCGCCCGAGAGGCTGGCGGTGGACCGTAGCTCATCCCCCATGTGGCGGTCGAGCACCTGCAGCTCCAGATCGGTGCCGGGCACCCGCACGAGCTGGTAGCGCGGCGCCAGCTCGTCGAGGTGGCGGTTGGCGGCGCCCAACAACGCTTCGAGCGAGAGCGACTGGGCGAACTTGCGGAATGCCTTTCCGTCGGCCGAGCCGATCAGCGCGTTCAGATCCGCCCAGCGGGCCTGCTCGGCCGCGCGCGCGCACCGCTCGGCCTCCAGGGCCTCCCAGCTCTGCACCTGGGCCTGATCGGCCTCCCACTGGGCCCGTTGGGTGGCCCGGCGCTCGCGCAGGGCGGCCGCTTCGGCTTCGGCGCGGGCCAAGCCCGCCTCGGCGTCGGCCAGGCTCCCGGGGGGCGCCGCGGCGGCCTCGTGGTCGGCGAGGCGCTGGCCCAGGGCCTTCTCGGCGGCGAGCGCGGCGGTGTGCTGATCTTCGAGGGTGCGCAGCGCGGTGGCCTCGGCGGTGCGCCAGGCCTCACCCCGGGAGAGGCGAGCCCGGGCCTCGTCCAGCTCCACCCCTGCCCCCTTCAACACGGCGTCGCGCTGGGCGAGGGCCAGGGCGCAGGCGGCGTCGGCCTCCTCGCGCTGACGCACCGCCTCGGTGGACAGGGCCTCGGCCTGGGCGCGGGCGGCCTGGGCGCGATCGGCGGCGGCCTGGGCGGGCAGGAGGGAGGCCTCGGCGGCCTCGATGGCGGCGCCGAGCTGGCGCTGGACGGCCTCTACGGTGGCCCCTCCCAGACAGCCCTGGCGCTGGAGGCGGAGGGCGCCGGCTTCGGCCTTGCGGACCTGGGCGGCGGCGGCGGCCTCGTCGGCCTGTCGGGCCTGGGCGACCCGCTGGGCCTCGGCTTGGGTCAGGGTCTCGACGAGCCGGGCTCTCCCCGCTGTGAGCTCGGTCAGATCGCGCTGATCGGCCAGCCAGGTCGCCACCGCGGCGCCGAGCCGCTGACCCAGCGCCGCCGGATCGGCGAAGAGGGCCGGGCGGTGCCCCTCGCCAACCTGGGCGGCCAGGGCCTCGATGCGGGCGAGGCGATCCTCGCCGGTGTGGCGCAGCTCCTGATCCACCGCCGCGAGGCGGGTCTCAGCGGTGCGAAGCCCGTCGCGGGCGGCGTCGCGGCGCTGCTCGGTGGCCTCGCGGGCGCGTCGCTGGGCTTCGGCCTGCGCGTGGGTCTGTTCACGACGCAGCGCCGAGGCGCGGGCCGCTGTGAGCGCCGCCTCGGCTGCCCGCAGGGCCTCTTCGGCGCCGGGAAGGGCGGCCTGCAGCGCGGCCTCCAGGGCGCTCTCGTCGATGCCCACGGGGTCAAGGGCGCCCAGGCGGGGGCGCTGGGCGGCGAGGCGGGCGGCGCGCTCCTCCAGGCGGCGGCGGAGGTTCGCGGCCTGGGCGGCCTCGCGGGGGGCGCGCTCGCGGGCCTGGTGGATGCGCTCCTTCAAGGTGGCGTACTGGGCGCGGAGCTGCTCGCGATGGCGCGTCAGCTCGCGGCAGCGGGCCTCCAGGCCCTCGATCAGCGTGGCCCCCGGCCCGCCGGGGCCGGCGAAGGGGTGCTCGGTGGCGCCGCAGAGGGGGCAGGCCTCGCCTTCGCGCAGCAGGGCGCGGTGATCGCGCAGGTCGAAGGCCGAGCGGGCGGCGTCGCGGGCGCGCTCGGCCTCCTCCAGGCGCTCCTTGTGGGCCTTGCCCTGGGCCTCCACCTCGATCAAGGCGGCCTCTTCAGACCGCAGGCGCGCGGCGGCCTCATCGATCAGGGCGGCCAGCGCGGCGGCCTCGGCGGCGTCGGCGGCCTGCTCGGCGCAGAGGCGGAGCAGCTCGCGGGCCAGGGTCAGGGTGGCGGCCTGGGCGGCCTGGGCCTCCTGGCGGGGGAGCGGGTCTTCGTACCGCGCCTCGGCGTCGGCGGCGGCGGCGCGGGCGGTGTCCTCGGCGGCGCGGGCCTGGGCGACCGCTGCCTCGGCGCTTCGGGCAGCGGCGTCGGCCTGCTCCTGGGCCTGCTGGGCGGCGGTGCGTTGGGCGCTCATCGCCTGGAGGCGGGCGCTCTGGCGGTGGAGCTGGTCCAGCGCCGTCGCGGTGTGAGACCAGCCCGGCGCCAGCGCGGCGGCCTCGGCGGCGGCGGCGAGGCGCTCCTGGAGGGCGCTGATGCGGGCTTCGTGGCGGGTGAGCGCGAGGCGGGAGGTGGCGGCGGTGGCCTCGGCGGCCTTGTGCTGATCGGCGGCCAGGGTGGCCAGGGCGGCGGCCTTGCGGGCCTCGTCTTCGGCGATGGTCAAAGCCGAGTCGAGGGCGGCGGCGGCCTGGAGGGCCGGGCGGGCGGCCTCGGCGGCCTCGCGGGCGGCGTCGCGGGCGAGGGTGCGGGCCTGGAGCTG
>Ga0164294_10000278_pt1 | contig 47831 bp, 15 predicted proteins | sample GEODES005metaG_FD_111479 | JGI IMG/M metagenome (GOLD analysis project Ga0164294, IMG submission 111479) | Oligotrophic lake water microbial communities from Sparkling Lake, Wisconsin, USA - GEODES005 metaG | ecosystem: Environmental > Aquatic > Freshwater > Lake | place: USA: Sparkling Lake... | reverse complement strand
TATCGATGCCGATCGTTCGGTAGCAGCGACAGTCCTGGTCGGTGCCGGAGTGGACTTCTGCTCTGGTGGCGATCTGGCGACTTTGACTGCCGTGGGCGATGAGCCCTTCAGCGAGGAGTCGTGGGAAGGGCTTCGGACGATTTACAACTCCTTCGTATCTTTCGGATCCATGGCTACTCCGACCATCGCAGCCATACACGGCGGCGCAGTGGGCGCCGGGCTCAATCTGGCTTTGGCCGCGACTCTACGCGTTGTCGCACATGACGCGAAGTTGATGTCGGGCTTCCTACGCATCGGTATCCATCCCGGTGGCGGTCACTTCCATCTGCTCGAACGCTACGTCGGTCAAGACACGGCCGCAGCTCTGTCGATCTTCGGCGAGCAGCTCACCGGCGATGACGCAGTACGTCTCGGGTTTGCGTGGCGCGCAGTGCCGCAGGAGTCAGTGCTCGAAACTGCAATGGAGATGGCGCGACGCATTCGCCGTAATCCAGATCTTGCTCGCGCTGCACTTAGGTCATGGCGTACGGAGTCACGTGCATCCACAGATTGGGCCGCAGCTGTGGATATCGAACGGCTGCCACAACTGCGTACGCTCTGGCAGAAATCGCATACGCAGTAAGACTTTTTGCGCACATTTTTGAAAAAAAGTTTGTGTAAGTACTTGCCATTGTCAGTCGTGACGTTTATTATTTCTCTATACGGTGGAGCTCTCGATCGAGAGCATATGTTTTGAGTTGCTTACGTCCGGGATGTCAATCTCATTGGGTTCTTAATTACGGGTCGTTGTGTTGCTGTCCACCCCGTTCGAAGGTGCCATTCCATGTCCGTTGCTTCTCCCACTCGACGTCGCAATTCGCGCCGGCGCGTCGAGGTCACCCCGCGCGATGCACGACCACGTGTTGAGCCATGTGTGTCGATGCATCAGGCAATCGATGCGCTTGCCGTCGCGATGGACCAAGTCGTCGCACTTGCAGCCGTGGGCGCCGACGGAGTCACGAACGCCACCGGTCTAGGTGCGGGCGAGGTCGCCATTGCGTTAGCCGCAGAGCGTCGCCGACTTGAAGCCGCTTTGGCAGATGTTGTCGGTGTGCACGCTGCCAGTGGCGAATGGAACAACGAAGGTTTTGCCACGCCCAAGGCGTGGCTGCGGGCTCGCACCGGCGAAGGGGCAGCCGCATCCGGTCGCCTGATCGTGCAGTCCAAGGCTCGTGACACGTGCCCGTTGATGACCGCCGCATGGGCGGACGGCACCGTCACTTGGGGTCACGTCGCGGTCCTCACCGATGCTCACAAGTCTTTCCCCCACCTGCGTGATGGGCTCACGGCGATCGAGGCCGACTTGGCCTATGCCGCGTCAGGGGTCGAGCCCGAAGAGTTCGGCCGCATCCTCTTCGAACACCTGCATGCCCTAGACCCGCAGGCGATGGATGACGCTGACGCGCAAAAGCGGCGCGATTCCGTAGGTCTGCATGCCTCGCGGTGTTTTGACGGCTACGTACGTGTCGACGGGTTGCTCTCACCCGAGGTAGGCGAGGCCCTACTCAGCGCTTTGACAGCCGCCCGCGAGGCGACTCGCGAGCCGAAGGGCGAGACTCCCCCAGGGTTCCTCATCGACAAGCCGAGCTTGTCGCAGCGCAATATGTCTGCCCTCGCTCACATCATTGCCGTCGCATCACGCGTGGCTGGGTCAGACGGGCTGCCTGATACGCATGGCGAGCGGCCGGTCGTACACATCACTATCCCGACTGAGTCCCTCATCTGCGAGCGAGACGACACGGGCGCCCTACTTGGCTGGATTGAAAACTTCACCGGACAGCCCGTCACGCCGATCACCGCCGAGGCAGCGCGACGCATCTCCTGCGATGCGACCACTCGCCTGATCAGCCTCGACCCACGAGGCTGCGTCGACACGATCTCCGCATCAGTGCGAACGATCTCTCCCAAACTGCGTCGATACATCCTCACCCGCGATGGCGGGGTGTGTCGCTACCCCGGATGTCACAGTCCGATTCACGAGATTCACCACGTCATTCACTGGGCCCGAGGCGGTCCCACGACGACCAATAACCTCGCCGGGCTCTGTCACCACCATCACCACCTAGTGCACGAGGGCAACTGGACCCTGCACGGCAATCCCGAATCCACGTTGACTTTCACCAATCCGGCTGGCCTCCAATGGCGGAGTCCGCCGCTGCAAACTTAAGGGTGAAGTTGCCTGGCCTTTTTGAAGAGCACCACGGCGAATGCTCCTGCGCCCAGACCGAAGAGTAAGAAAACGACCGCGAGTACATCGAGGCTGGAGTAGATCACTCGAAGCACGAAAGCGACCAGGAGCATAAAAGCCGCCGACCCCTGCAGCACCATCGAGAAATGCAGTTGTCGTCGAAGCTTGGCGTCCATGCCCCAAACGCTACACGCCCGCTAAACTAAAGCCATGGTCGTAGTCCCAATCCTCCGAAGGTTCAGTGATTTGGACCCACTAGGCCACGTCAACAATGTCGTCTACCACGACTACCTTCAAGAGGCCCGAGTCATTTTGATGGACAGCATCGGCGCAATCGTGAGTGCGGAGTTCGCGCAGATCGTTGTGAAACAGGAGATTCGGCATATCAAGTCTCTTGGCTACTCACGCGAGCCAATCATGATCGAAGTGAGCCTCACGTCGTTGAAGCGTGCGACCTACACGCTCGCCTATCGGATCTTCGATGAAAATGGCGAGCTAGTAGCCGAGGCAAGTTCTCAGCTTGCCGTTATTGACCCCGTGTCAGGTCGCCCGATTCGAATCCCTGAAGTCATCGCGGAGCGACTAAAAAACTAAGTGCCAGATCGACCTGATCGCTAGAGCGGCAAATGTAGGAGGCCCGTGGTCAGGCCAACAACAAATATCAATACACCAGCACCAATAATGCGCTTGGGCCATACGTTCGACCAGTCCCCGCCTTTGCGGCCAAACGCTTCAAACACATTGAAGATTGCGGTGGGGATGAGCAAGATTGCTAGGGCAGCTGGGACGAGTTGCACGAGCGATTCGTTGCGGAAGATCCACGTGGCGAGCACTGCACCCATGACAATCATTAGTGTGATTTTCAGCAGCCCACGCGGTGTGAATCGATGAATCAATGGGACGTTGGGGAGATGTACTTCCCATAGGCGAATTACCAATGGCACGGCGAGTAGGCCGGCTATCGCAATCGTGACCCATGTGAATCCAATGAATGGCGTGATCACCAACATGACGATCACGCTACGGATACCGATCGTGACTAATCGCCACCACCGCGCGGGAGGTTGTGCTGGCGGGAGTTGAACGGCTGCGCTGCGCAATGGATACAGCCGGATCGCGATGTCCTCGCAGGCTAGGCGCAGGACACCTGCTGCTGCCGCGACAATTTCGGCAGTGAGCGCCTGTTCTTGCGTGACTAGTTCAAGGCCAGAAAGCCCGTTCAAACCTTTGAAAATTCCAGCCGCCGCAAACGCCAAAATGGGTGGCATAATTATGTAGTCAGCAATGCGATCGAACCGCTCTTTGCGGGTACTGCCAGGCGGGCGCCGAAGCGGCCTGATGTAGTTGGCCAACATAGACAGAGCTGCCGCGATCAAGGCGATGCCGATGAGCGTGCGCAGGTCTGACCATTGGCGGACGTGGCCGGTGAGCAACGACCCAAACAGAATGACGCTCCACGCAAGAAGTCCCGCTACAGAGTCCAAAATGCCCAATACCAAGATGGCTAGAAGGATCGTGAACGACGCCGGAAGCGGCTGGAATCCACTCATTACGAGATTCGCGACACCGATCCCAATGCCGAGCACCCACAGCAGAAGTCCGGCTGAACCAAACATGGCGCGAGCCCAGGTGCCATCGGCCAGCGCACGCGGAAGAATCTGCGACCAGCGGCTCGTGGAGAGCGACATGCGCTCAAGACTTGATTCAACCGTCGGGGTTCCGGCTACTCGCCAGGTAGGACTGCGATCACCGAGGGCCACAGCAGCTATCGCTGCAAAGCCGAGTTTGCGGTTGTTGAAGGTGTGTCCCTCAGCAGGGTGCGCGGTACCCGAGTCATTTTCGTGTCCCGTTGTATGGCTTTCAGCCTGTGACGACGATCCATCTCCTCCATCCAGACTTCGCGATCCGGCGGACTTGACCCCACTTGGGCCATGATCGGCATCGCCGCCAACCTGCTGGTCCCCCGAAACTCGTGCGGCAGAGCCACCACCACCGGATCCACCGCCGCTGCCACCACCGGATCCGCCGCCCGATCCGCCCGCGCTACCTGCTCCACCGGCGGATCCCGAAGCCCCGGCTGCCCCAGATGCGCCTGCCGCTCCCGCAGCACCAGCAGCACCCGCCGCTGCACCGGCGACAGCTGCAACCGCTGCACCTGCCGTGGCCACAGCCGCGACCGCAACAGGATGACTCGCCGGGTTATAGACAGGCTTACCTGCCTTCAGCGCCCGCTGCATCTCCTCGCCTTCCGGATCAACACCGTCGGCATCGCCTACAGGCGCGATCCCTTGCACAATGCCCGATTCGTCGAGTTGCAACGCACCCATGCTGGTGACGTCGTCACCATTGGGGGCAATTCCCACCACAACTACCGTGTGCGCGCCCGGCTCGAGATCGCTCGGGAACACTGCGTTGATCGTGATTACGCCATCTTCACCTGCATCCGCAGAGCCGATGATTCGAGGCTCTGAATGCACTTCCACATCAACATGTGTGCCGGGTACCAATCCACTGCCTTGTACGTTTACCTCAGCCCCGGCAATGGGCTCACCTATTACAAGCCCGAGATCAACCTCGAACTTTGGGCCACTGTCCTCGCCGCTCAACAGGCTGCCCGCGTCAACAGAGGCCAACGCCGCAAGATCGGCCGGAAGTGGAGCGGCCTCAGTAGTCGCGGTCGGCTCAGGGGTGGGTTCCGCAGATGGCTCAGGTGCAGGAGATTCGGATGTCGGTTCCGCGCTTGGTGACGGAGCAGTTGGCGTGACTGGTTCGCTGGGAGGCGATGCGTCAGAAGTACCGACTTCGTTTGTGGCGCTAACTGTAAACGTGTATTCCGTACCGTTTACGAGCCCTTCGACGACACATTGCAGGGCATCAGTCACCGTACAGGTGGCTCCATCAGGGGTTGCGACAACGCTGTATGACGTAACAGTGAGACCACCGTCATTTTCAGGAGCTAGCCAAGTCACCGTTGCCTTGCCGTCCTCAGCGACAGCGGACACGCTGACCGGTGACGTGGGGACCCTGCCAGGAATGGCCGGACCCGAAGGCTCAGATTGTGGGGAAGATCCAACACTATTTGCCGCCACTACGGTGAAGACATAACTGCTGCCATTGGTGAGTCCACTCACCTCACAACTGAGGAAGTCGCGACTTACGCCGATTGCCGTACTACATGTCGCACCGTCGGGCTGGGCTGTCACAACGTAGGCAGACACGGGGTTACCACCGTCCGAAGCCGGCGCCTCCCAAGTCACCTTGGCTGTGACATCACCACGCACAGCTGCGACATTGCGTGGAGCGGAAGGTTCTGTAGCCGGCGTGACCGAGCCGCTTGGCGCGGAAGTAACGGATGCTCCCACTACGTTGGTCGCAACGACTGTGAACGTATAAGCAGTGCCGTTAGTCAGACCAGTAATGGCACACGTTGGTGGAGCATTTGCTCTGACCGAACAGCTCGCTCCGCCAGGACTGGCTGAGACCGTATATCCAGTCAATGCAGATCCACCGTTGCTGGCCGGTGCGGACCACGAGACGGTGACACCAGCGTTGCCTCGTTCGCCGGAGACATTGGAAGGTGCACCGGGCACCGTAGCCGGAGTCACTGCTGTACTCGCACCCGAGGCGGAGGAGTTGCCCACGACATTCGAAGCGACCACCGTGAACGTATATGAAGTGCCATTGGATAGACCCTGCACGGTGCACGTTCGCACATCGGCTCCGGTAGTACAGGTGAAGCCACCTGGGCTTGATGTCACTGCATAGCCGGTTAACGCTGAACCGCCGTTGTTTGCCGGAGCTGACCACGACACGTCTGCTCGTGCATTGCCACGGACGGCAGCTAGACCCGAGGGTGCGTCCGGCACTGTTGCGGGAGTTACCGAACTGCTGGACGACGAGGTGGGCGAATCACCCACGTCATTAGTTGCGACCACCGTGAATGTGTAGGCGGTTCCATTCGTGAGCCCTGTCACCGCACATGACAGAGAATTCATTCCCAAGGTCGTGCAGAATCCATTGCCGGGGCTAGCCGTAACTCGGTAGCCCGTTACGGTCGTACCACCGTTGCCGGACGGGGCCGTCCACGAAACATCGACGCGGGCATTGCCGCGCACCCCAGTCACTCCCGAAGGTGAGTCCGGAATAGTGGCCGGCACCACGGAATTCGTCGGTGGCGTCGCTAGAGAATCCCCGACATTGTTGGTGGCGGTCACGGTGAACGAGTAGGCAGTTCCATTAGTCAAACCCACCACCGTGCAACTGCGGGCATCACTTGCGGCTACGCACGTCGCGCCACCCGGATCAGCTGTCACGGTGTAGCCGGTCACCGCTGAGCCACCGTCATTAGTTGGCGTAGACCATGAAATCTCGACAAGTCTGTTTCCGCGTGTGGCGCTGACCTCACGCGGGCTCGACGGAACTTCCGCCGGAACTATCGCAAGACTCGGCATGGACGGGTCTGAGTCACCGACTGCATTGGTCGCAACAACCATAAAAGTATACGAAGTGCCGTTAGACAGCCCAGTTACCACACATGACAGCGGATCACCAACGCCGGTCGAACAAGAGCGAGTAGTACCTACGGCAGTCACCGTGTAGCCGGTTACTGCAGAGCCACCGTTACTTAGAGGTGCAGACCACGCGACATCAGCGCGTGCATTTCCACGTGTCGCGACAACGTCTCGCGGTGCATCCGACCTGCGAGCCGGTGTTACGAAGTCAGACGAGTTCGAGGCCAAGGACGCGCCGACGTCATTTGTCGCAATAACACTGAATGAGTAGGAAGTTCCGTTCGTGAGACCCACAACAGTGCAGGTACGCTCGGTTGCGCCGACGGAGCACGTGGCCCCAAGGGGATCGGATGTAACGGTGTAGCCACTAATTGAGGATCCGCCGGTGTTGAGAGACCCATCCCAAGAAACGGCGACTGCGGAGTCGCTACGTACCGCCGTCACATTGCGTGGCGCAGATGGCACCTCAGCTGGGACGACCACATCACTAGGCACTGAGGCATTTGAGTTGCCGACCGCGTTCGTCGCGATGACAGTGAATGAGTACGACGTGCCATTGGTCAGACCGGTTACGACGCACGTCAACGGATTCGCCACCGATGGCGCACATACCAGGCCGCCAGGATCCGATGTGACGTTGTAGCCCGTGACCGCAGATCCGCCATTGCTGTCGGGTGCTGTCCAGGCGATTTCTGCGCGACCATTGCCACGAATAGCCGTCACGCCGGTCGGAGGATTTGGGACCGTTGCGGGTGTGACTGAATTTGTAGGGACCGACGCGGCTGAGTCACCCACGGCATTTGTTGCGATCACGGTGAACGCGTAGGGGATTCCGTTCGTCAATCCAGTACACCTTGCCTCCGTGACCGTCAAAGACGCAGCAGCACCCACGAGGCAGGTGCCACCAAACGGACTTGGCGTTACGGCATACGACGTGATGGCGGAGCCGCCATCATCAGTCGGCGCATCCCACATGAGAGTCGCAGTTCCACTTCCCACAGCAAGCGCCACCGCATTTGTCGGCACGCTTGGCACGGTTGTCGGCGTGACCGATGACGATGCTGTTGACGGCGAGGAAGTAGCAACCGCAGTTGTTGCAGTCACCGCGAACGTATAGGCAGTGCCTTTGGTGAGCCCTGCGACCTCGCATGTGAGCGGATCGGGATCCGTCGCCACAACGGTTGAACACGTGCCACCCGCTGGAAAAGACACCACGGAGTAGCCGAGGATCGCACTGCCGCCATCACTTGTTGGTGCAGTCCACGACACCTTGACCTTGGGCGCATTCCACTGAGCCGTTACGTCACTTGGTGCTCCTAGCGGCGCAGCCACCTTGATCGCACTGGCGGCAAGATGCTTCGCCCCAGGCACGAGGAACGGCGTGCTGGTTTGGCCAACAGATGAATTGCCCAAAACCCCATGCTGATTCTCGCCCCAGCAGTACACCGCGCCCGAGACGACCGCTGCACAGGTGGACCGGTTGCCAGCCGAAATCGCCACCACATCGGTTATGCCTTGAACTTGAACTGGGCTCGTCGCGTTGGTGGTGGTGTTATTGCCTACTTGGCCGAAGGCGTTCCAGCCCCAGCACCACGCGGTTGCATCGGAGCGAATGGCACAGGAGTGATACTTACCTGCACTGACCGCAACGGCGTCGGAGATCCCGGTGAGTGTCACGGGCGTGCGCCTGCCTGTCGTGGTCCCGTCACCAATTTGTCCGTAGGCGTTATATCCCCAACAGGCGATCGCACCAGTTGCACGCACAGCACACGAATGAGAGTTGCCAGACGTGATATCCACAGCATCCGTCAACGTGGAAACGCGAGCTGCAGTGCGATTCTGCCCACCGACATTGGTGCCCAGACCACCCCAGTAGTTGCCCCCCCAGCACCAGACGCCACCGTTCCATGTCATCGCACAGGCGTGATCACGGCCCATCGCCACAGAGATCGCACCGCTTAGGCCGCTCACTTCTACGGGGGTGTAGGACGCACCAGATTGCGGCTTGCCGTTCGTAGCGTAGTAGTTGCCGCCCCAACACATCACCTTGCCATTAGCGCGAACCGCACACGAATCGTTGTAGCCAGCAGTGATAGCGACCGCATCGCTTAGGCCCGCGACTTCCAGCGGCGTGTTGTCATACGCCCGCGAGCCGTCACCGAGACTGCCTTCATTGGGGTAGCCCCAACACTTAACCTTGCCCGTGTCCAGCAGTGCACAGGAATGCTGTTCACCCGTCGCGACGGAAATGGCACCAGAGGTGCCAGGGATTAATCGTGGATCTGAGTGGCTTTCTCGACCGGTGGCACTTTGGCCATACCAGTTAATGCCCCAGCACTGCACTCCTCCACTGGCAGCCACCATGCACGAGTGCGAAAAGTCCGCAGATGTGGATAGAGACGTCAGGCTCTGGGCAAATGGACCCGTGCCCACTGAGTTCACGGCAGCAACGCGGAATTGGTACGTCGAACCCGGGCTGAGACCTGTCACGGTAGCGGACAACGACGAGGACACGGAATCGTTGTATGTTGTCCATGCTTCGGATGCAGAAGTGCGATATTGGACCACGTAGTCGCTCACCGCAGCGCCACCGTTGTCAACCGGTGCTCGCCATTGCAGAAGGGCTCCTCCGTCGACTGCAGTCGCGCGAACCGCCATGGGGGCACCGGGTGCCGTAACCGCAACATCATCGGGCTGGAAGACAAGATCGACTACATATCCATTACCTACAGAACCATTGGGCATCACTCCACCAGAGCCGTACTGATAAACCCCTCGTAGCATGGTGAGCGAACCGACACTTGCTCCGGCTGTGAATGAACTTCCATCGAGCGCGTAGTTGCCGCGGGGCGCCAAATACGAGACTACGAACTCCTCGCCTGCTGAGATCGCCGCCGGCGGATCTATTGCAACCTGCTGCCAACCGCTTTCGGTCTCATCCGTGAAGGTCGCTCGGCCAAGCAAAGTACCGTTGGAAGCCCACACGCTGCCCACATGGGTGCCCACGTTCTCGAGCTTCTTATAGAATCGAACTGCAGTGACGCTGCCGGCCGCTGTGGTGCGAAGGCGAAGGCCGAGTTCTACAGAACTGTGATCAGCGCCACTTGGGTCGGGCACGAAGTCACCCATAAACGACACAGCGTTGAGTTGACGCATCCCGTCAGCGGGAGCAGCCTCAGCGGACGCGAGTGACCCGGTGACGAGCCCGGGGAGGAAGGCCATCGCCGCGATCAAGTACATCGCACTCATTGCCCGCACTGCGGGGCGTAATCGAGTAGCGGGCCGCACGTTCTACCCTCCAGATTGCCTCACGATTTTCGGCGAAACTGACGCCAATTTCCCCTGCTGACCTGCGAACTTTATCGCGATGTCAAGGCCTGGACCAGCGTAGAAGTCCTTCATACGTGTGACATCACTCGCCGGGTTGGAGTCAGTCGAGGTTGTTCACTTTCCGTTCACCTTAAAGGCCCTACTAGGTGTTCTTCAGCCGTGCCGATGATGGATGAACCCACCCTCCTTCCGCACGGAACCGATATTCTGCAATTCAATCGAAGTGGATGGAGATCGCATGGCCAAGCGTGCGCTCATTGTCACCGGAGGTATCGCCCTGGCCCTTGCCATGGGTGCAGTCGGCGCCAACGTAGGAGCCCAGCCACTACCGGTCACAGCCGTACAGGCACCGGCTCTCCCGGCACCAACGGCCAAGGACACCAGACCCAACTTTGTAATCATTCAGACAGACGACCAGACGGTGCAAGATCTGTCTGTCATGTCGCGTACTAAACGACTAATGCGTGACAAGGGCACAATTTTCACCCAGACGATGACGCCCTTCGCCATCTGCTGTCCGTCTCGCGCCGCGATGATGTCTGCTGCTTACCCGCACAACAACAAGGTGGAAGCCAACTTTCCCCCCTCGGGCGGCTATGGCGTGTGGGAGAAGAACAACGGCACGAGATTCGTCGGTGCTTGGCTAAAGAACGCCGGCTACCACACCGTGCACATTGGCAAGTACATCAACGGCTACGGCTATATCAACAATCCGCTTGCACGCGATCCACAAGGTTGGTCCGAATGGCACGGCTCGACCGACCTGTCGACATATCAGATGTGGGGCTACCGCCTCAATGAGCCAGACGGAAGCAATGTCTACGGGAAGTTCAACATCGAGAACCCCGAGTTCTACTCAACTGATGTCTACCGTGGAATTGCTGAAAAAGTCATCAAAGAGCAGGCCAAGGCCGAAGGCCCCTTCTATCTGCAGGTTGCCTTTCTAGCGCCTCACGTCGAGACGAAGCCACTGAGGGAATCCGCAATCAAGAACCTACTCGCTAAGTACGGCACGAACCCAAGTCAGATGGTTGACGCAGATGATCCAGATCCCGCCACGGGCATCCAGTCGATCCCGCCACGTCCGGCTCCTCGCCATCAGAACTCGTTGAGAAACGAACAACTCGACAACGATCCGAGCTTCAATGAAGCCGATGTCAGCGACAAGCACCCATTCATTCAGGCTCTGCCAATTCTCACTGACGAGAAGATCCAGGACCTCAAGGATGACAATCGTCAACGTCGCCAGTCGCTGCTCGCAGTTGATCAGGCTGTCGAGGGCATCATTAACACGTTGCGTCAAACCAACCAGCTCGACAACACCTACATCGTCTTCGTCGGAGACAATGGCTACATCCTCGGTCAGCACCGCATCAGCAAAGGTAAGTACTTCCCCTACGAGCCCGCGTTGAACATCCCCTTCATGATGCGCGGCCCCGGTGTTAAGGCAGGTGCCCGTGTTGATCAGCTCGTGACCCTGATGGACATCACGCCGACCGTGCTTGATTTTGCGGGCGTTAAGCCCACTGGACGCGTGCCTGATGGCATATCGCTGCGCAAGATTCTCACGGCTGGGACGCCGATCGTGAATCGCACTCTTCTCCTGTCAAGTGGCCCTCAGAATGCACCCAACGGAGAACCACTTCCGATGTTTGATGGCGTACGCGATTCGCGTTATTCGTACTGGAAATATACGGATGGCTTCGAGGAGCTCTACGATCGCGACATTGATCCGTACCAAATGGATTCGGTCGCGAATAACTCTCGCTATGCCGAGGTCAAAGCCGCACTCATTGCCGAGTGGAACTCGCTGAAGAACTGCTCCGGCAAAGATTGCCAAGGAGCGTCAGCCACCATCCCGGATCCCGAGCCAAACACCGGGTGAGCGTGTACGGGCGATCCATTGCGGATAACCTTGGCACATGAGTTCCGAGCTCAATCGCGCCGACGCTGAACTTGCTGCGGGCAAATATGGCAAGGCTCTGCGCATCGCGTGGAACGTGGTGCTGGATGCACTTCGCCACAAGGACGTCGAAGTGCTGCGTCAGGCTGCAGACCTCAGCACTCGGATCGCAGAGGCTTCATCGGGCAAGGACCGCGAAGGTGCGGAGCAACTCGCGCGTTACGCAATTGCCTCAATCGACGACATCGACAACGGCACCACGCAGCCATCCTTCTGGCAGCGGGTCCTTGGCAAGTCGGCGATCCCGACAAAAAAATGCCCGGACTGCGCCGAGACCATCAAGCGCGAGGCGCAGGTCTGCCGCTTCTGTGGATACCGATACTCGCCTTCGGAGTAGCTACAACTGCGCGAATAATCACGGATTCACGATGTACGACGATATAAGCATGTCGGTCCACTCCATCGTGGCGGTTGTCGTGGGCGCTGGAGTTGCTGGAATTGTTGCGGACGGATTCGGCATTTTGATGGTGCGACCTGACGCGTTAATAACCGGGCTTGAACTTGAGAGTGCCCAGTCCAAGGCGTTGGACCAACCCCAAATGTTTACTCGGCCGTACGCTCTCGCTGGAATTACTCCGGAGAACGTGTAGGTATTAGTGCTGGGAAAGATACTGCCTGGCAACGGGCTAGCAGAGAAACTCGCTCCCGTAATGGTGACCGTCGGATGGGCGTTAGCAACGCGCACATCCACGACGCCTGATTTGCCCAGCACACTGGCGTAGACAGGTACGCCAATCTCAGCATGCGGAACATAACGACTGAGTAGTTCAGGGCCACTCCACACACCATTGCTAAAAACTCGTCGCACAACACCCGCAGTGAACTTAGCGCGAGGCGCCGTAAAGTCAAGACTTTGAACGCCCACAATTGCTATCTGTGTGCCTTGAGGCATAAACAGAATTGGGTCACGGAAGGATTCAACGTCAACCCGATCCAGAATGTTCTGCGGCTGGCTCCACTTGCCTCCCTTAAGGCTTTGCGCAGAGAACACCGAACCCCATACAGCGCCATCCTCACGGTTGATGACTGTCGGGAGGCCGTCAATAACTGCGGTGGCAAACACCTGCGTATTCCTGTCGCCATTGCCTGTTTCCACACCCGCTAATTTCACCGGGGCGCCTAACTTACCGGCGGCGAATGTTCGAGCCGTGTTGCCGATCTCGACTGTCCCTACGGCTCGAGTCCATTCCAATTCATACATTTCCCAGTCGTTAGCATTGCCGGTGAAGGAGAGGCGGATATTTGTCGCGCTGCCCACCAAAGGCACGATCGGACCCGTCACTGTGTACAGGGATAACACTCCGGTGCGAATCCCGAAGATCGTCACCTTTTCCGAGTGGGATCCTGAGTTGTCGTTATAGGTGAGAGTCCACCCACCCGACACACTCCAGTCGGGGCGCTTGAGGTCGGTGGTCGACATGCCAAGGTTCCAGATCCGCTGATATCGGCTGTTGGTTGGGTCGATCCGAGAGAGTGACGTGCCGGGAACCGAGGTGCGTTTAGGGACCGACAGAATCTTCTTATAGCCATTGATTACCGTCATCGACTTGCCGTTAGCGGCAACAAGCGACGCATTGCCACCACCTTCAATATCCCCAACGACGTTTTCGTCTGCGTTCATCCGAGCGCGGAAGGTCTCAACTGGGGTGTCCCAGAGCATCCTTGCCACGTCATACGTCACAAGATAAGAGCGAGACACTCGGACTATGTCAGCACCACGCAAGATATTCGAGACAGTGAACGTGACTGGAATCTTGTTTCCTAAATAGAGGTCGGTCATGCCTGTCGCAGCATTAACGCTAACTAATGAAAATCCTGTTGCACCCTCACCCAGCGCTACGCCGAATCTGTTGGTGATAGGGCTAATGGTTGGAGTGCTCTTAGTCGAATAAGTGACGGCATACATTGACTGTCCTGGACTGAACCCTCCACCACGACCGACAATTGCGGTGTAGCCATCACCATGTACAGCCGCACCAATACACAGAGCATCACTGCCGAACACTGGGTTGATCTTGACGCTGCGCAAAGTGCCCCAGCTATTCTTCGCCGTGTTAAAAAGGGCCGTTTCGAGCCACCAATTGCGACCCGAATCGGTTGACGGAGAATTCACTCGGCAAAAGAGCAAACCGGACTTAACCGGGAGAATTTTTGGCGCCCCAAGGAAAGCCCCGCTCTGTGGAGTGGTCGTGATGTCGAGGGGCTCGTTCGGAGCAAAAGTCGCATCGTCACCAGACTTGGGCAGAAAGCGCCGGACCTGCAGATCGCCTACCTGAGTCGAAGTTACCGGGGTAGTCCATGCACGGGTATAGGTGCCCACACTCGTGTAATAAAGCTGACCATCGATTGGATAGACCTTGGCAACGCCAGTCCCAAGGGGCCTTTGAGCCGCGGCAGCTGCTGCTGGGGTTGTCACTCCGACGGTTGCTAGGGGCACAATCAAGACCGCTAGGGCAGTTAGCGGTGCCAGTAGACGGCGCATGCGGGGGCTCCTAAATCTGACTGTCTTAACCTTAGCGGCGCAGTGGGCCTGACGGCCAGACATAGACTTGCCGACATGGTCGAACGGAGCGGTGACCGGGAGTCGTACTTCCCGGCCATTGAGAAAAAGTACGGTCTGCCTATGTCGTACTGGTTTGAGCAGATGGAGACCGTCGCCGGCCAGAAGTACCCCGAGCAAATCGCATTTCTTCGTGAGGGGCATGGCTTCAGCCAGGCCCACGCAAATGCCCTCGTCATGTTCACCCGTGGATCCACCAGCGCCAAGCGGGTACACACCATTGATGGCTATCTCGCCCAATTCGATGAGACCAAGCGTGCGACAGTGCTAGCCGTCCTCAAGGTGATCACAGCAAAATGGCCGAAAGCCGAGGTGGTGATCGCATGGAACCATCCGCTCGTCAAGATCAACGGCGACTACGTGTTTGGCGTCTCGGTACACACCAAGCACATCCTGCTCGCACCATTCAATTCTGATGTAATTGTGGCATTTGCCGACCGGCTCGCGACGTACGAGGTCAACAAAAAGACCTTCAAGGTGCCAGTCGACTGGAAGGTCGACAAGAAACTGATCACCGACCTTGTCGCCGCAAATCTCGGCGTCTAGGGCTCGATCGGTCGGGTGGGCCAGATGTAGCTGGCTGCTGCGACAAGTGCACCGGCAATGAGCGTGGCAGAGATGCGCCAGGGAAGGGTGTCCGACAGCGGATCGCCTTCGATCGAGAAAAGACTGATCACAAAGATTGTGATCCCGATCGTGCTGAACGAATAGTTGACCCAAATCATCATGCCGACGATCAAGCAGCCAAGGATCGCCATAATCAATTCAAGTGGTGTGACATTTGGGAAAGCGGTAAAGATCACGGCCACGACAAGAACGCCGAGGAGAGTTCCTAAAACCCGATACACAATTTTGCTCACTGTGCCGGTGAGGTCGGGTTTGGCAACCCACGCCACGGTCATAGGAATCCAATATGCGTGCGGAAAGTCGAGAACCTGCGCAAGAACTGTGCCTATCATAATGGCGACGGCTAGACGAATCGCATGCCGCACAAATCCATCATTGATTCCGTGCCAGGTGAAGAGTGCAGACCGCCACGGCAATGGTGTGAAAATTGGAATGCGTCGACGCATATGCATGAGTGGAGTTGTTATCCACGCCACAAGCCCATAGAAAACACAGGCGCACAGCACCGCAAGAGGGGTCTCAATAACACTTAATCCGTACTCAGGTGTCCCAGAGAACACCGTGAACAGTACGAGTGTGAGCAGACCCGCCACAGCGCAACGCATACCAATGATTCCGACATACCCACACATGGCAGCGACAATGCCGGTGGCGATCACATGCACGACTGGATAGGGCGCGACAACAATCGAGACGAAAACGCTCAGCACAAAAGCCAAAGTCGTTCGCCACCACACATTGAATCGTGTACGGAACGGATCAGGCGCATCGACCAAGCCGATGAAGAGAATCGCGACAGACGAGGGAACGAGCATCGCTGTATGGCCAGAGATTACCTGTGCGCCACCAGAAATCGCAAAAATTGTGGCGGTACGCAGCGGATAGGCATACGGCACCTTGCTGATGTCGATTGAGAGCGAATGCTTTATCGACTCGACCCAGGGCGACGGCACCCATAAATCCTCTCAGATAGAGGCGTTGTCCCGGTGCTTAGACTCCGGCGGACCTCGCCGCTGAGATCCGTAGCGGCAGTGTCACCAGCAGGCGGGCACCAGAGGCACCTAGGCGGTCGAGTTGCCAAGAGCCACCCACGACCTCGATCTCGCGGAATCCCATACCAGCGTGAATCGACTCTGCCGGTCCCTGGCCGTCGTCCACAAACTGAAGCTCGATGGCTTCACCATCGGCAACCCGCACAGATATATCGACGACTCGCGCACGCCCATGGCTGCACGCGTTGTTGATACCTTCTTCAAGTATCGAACTAATCTGCTGACTCATTGCCGGATACAACTCAAGAGTGGCCGCTGCCGATGGACTAATCTCCCACCGCACCTCAATGATGCCAGCCCAACGCTCTTGCAGTAGAGGGAGATGCTGAGTTATCGGCTCAGTCGTGTCAAACTTTCCCGCCAGCACACGGTCGATGTCGCCATTGACCTGCTCAAGCAGACCACGGCAGCGTTGAATCACTTCATTTGCACCAGAGAGATCGCCACTGTTTTGCGACTCCACGAATAGTCGCAGTGACATCGCAACACCTGAGAGTCGTCCTTGCACAGGTCCATGCAGGATTTCCGCGACCTGTTGACGGAGTCGACTCGCACTCTTCTCCAGCCACATCGTCAATTGCTCAATTTCCATATTCTGCTCTCTGAGCAACTCACTATCTCGCCGCAAAGTCGAGATGTTGCGATCAAGAGCGGAGGGAAGTAGGCCTGCTAAAAATCCAGTGGTACCCAAAACGAGTACTGCGACCACTCCGCTATTGGATACCGTACCACCCGATGGCCAAATCCGATATAGAGAATTCGCTAACGCAAAGCCGGCGCCTAAACCAACCACGTTGGCCGTTATCACGTAGGCAAGCGCATTGAGTCGCAACCGCCCCACAAAGTACGCATATGCCCATCTGAATAACAGCATGACGGCAATCCACGCCGCCACACTGGCGGCAACTTGCCCCACCACGGCAAAGCCATTTGCAGTTGCTGGGGGCAGAATGCTCGCTACAAAGATGGCAGGCCCCCACGTCACCGAGACTCGCCACGGGACATTCGCGCGATTGGGAAGCCCCGGGTCATCTTCGGATAGGACTTTGGACTCGAGAGGCTCCTGGCTTTCGGATATCTGATGGCTGACATCGCGGACGAGTTTGCGCGAATGATCGCCTGCCAATTCGGCAAGGGCGATGAGTTCGCTTTGCGTCGATGCGTCATTGAGGGTCGCTAACTGCTCCTCTAACCCGCGCAACACTGGTTGAATCGAGTACTCAACGCTTGCCGCAAGCTGGTCTCTCAAGTCACCAAGATCGTTCAACTGGACACGCGACAACTCTCGTAATCTCCCTGTGGAGATCGTAAGTTCTGAAGCAATGCCCCGGTAATAGTCCCCAAGTGACAAGTAATACGTGATGAGACCAGCCCATACGGTTAAGGCGACAAGGGATCCAAGCAGGCGAGCGAATAGCTCGAGAGCGGCTTCCTGACTAGAAGGGCCGACCACAAAGGTGAAGGCAATGAATCGCAGCACAAATGCAAGCACCCAGACTGCGAGAACTACCCCAGCCGAAACCGATCTTTTGGAACTTGCATGAAATGTCCGACGATCCGCGACCAGGAAGACGACACCCATCACTAGAGCGCCCAAGAGTTCAGCCAGAATCGCACGCAGAAATGAGACCTGATTCAACGTGCCCGTAGGCACAATGGCAGGCAAGAAGGTCAGGAGCGTCAACAGCCCCCACACGCGCACCGAGAATGCCCATCGACTCGCTATGAGGCTCCAGATGGACGGTGTGACCGCAGCCCGATTAGCGGATGACAACTTTTCCCTGCTGCCACATTCTTACCGCGAGCACGCGCGCATTGCGATCTGGATCAGAGCGCAAACCGAGAGCCAGAAATAAGCGCTGAACCATTCCTTCTGCTGCCCGGACGGTCGTCGATCGTTCGTTGGCTATTCCTGCGTTGGAGTAACCTTCCGCGATCAATCGAAGAATCTCACCGTGGGTTTGGGAAAGCACGATTCGATCGTCCTCTAGGCCATGCTCCCGCACAACTCGCTTCTCTACCGCCGCTGCAACTGCCACAAGAATGTCTTCAGCAGAACTCACTTCCGACTTCACCAGATAGATGGTGCCTTCCGGAATCTCCACGCCATCGCTGACAGCAAGCGACGGAGAAGCATGAGCACTGAGAATGACCATGCCCACCCAGGGGGCCACCTGCTCCACTCGAGTGAGGAGATGCGCGCCGCTTGGCCCGAGGCCAAGATCAAGATCGGCGATAACGACGTGTGGCTCAAATTCTTCGAGCGCCGCGATAGCTTCGGCCGCGGTGGAGCAAGACCGAACGTCAACACCTGACTTCTCTAGGAGTGAGGTGAGCAGGCTGCGCGTGAACTCCTCGTCTTCGACGAAGAGAATCCGCCACCTATAAAGGGTCTCCATGCCGTAACTCTGCCCTATCCCTTGATTCACTTCAACGCCCATTGCCCTGTCCCTCCTGCGGACCCACCATCACGCGATCGGATCCCGGGCCGCGGCCAGCATCGGTGCGTGCTACGACTCGGCAAGCGTGTCTTCTATCGCTGTCGACGACAACTGAAGCAGAGCGCGCATTGGCGCCGACTGTTTGTCGGAAGATGACGTCAGCTGCCTCGCACGTAAGCACGTAGTCGAGCACGGGACTATGCGCGGGAGTCTTCACGCCAAGCCACGTGAGTGTGATTTTGCGGTTGCTCCAAGCTGTCTTGGTAACCACTGGTGCTGGTGCCTCCACTGGCACGACCGCGGTAATGCGAGCAGTGGGCCCGGTGCCGACCGAGTTCACCGCTTTCACAATGAACGTGTAGGACACACCGGGCACCAGCCCAGCCACACGGGTTGAGAGTTGATCGCCCGGAACCTCCAGCAGATTTGCCGCATTCGGCTGTTGAGCCCCGCGGGCCCAGCGAATCTCATAGCTGGTGATACGTGCACCACCGTTGGTCGCGGGTGCATCCCAATCCAGCCCGATCGTCTCGGCCAGTCTCACCGAGACAGCCAGGTTTTGCGGCGCCCCTGGCGCAGCCGCAGCGAGTCCCCCCGCCAAAGTGGTACCCACCGCACGAGCGACACTCACCGGGGTACGCCGATCGGTGAGCGTGCCATCTCCGAGTTGCCCCGAGGAGTTATCCCCCCAACACACAATCCCACCGGTACGAAGCGTTGCGCACGCAAAGCCGGCCTCGGATACAGCCACCGAAGTTGCGGACTTTGCCGGGGTCGAACCATCAAGCCCGACCACGGCTACTGGGGTTGCAGAATTCGCTGTGGAGTTATTCCCCAGCTGTCCTTGCGCATTCGCACCCCAACACTTGACCGCGCCATTAACCATAACTGCGCATGTTGACGCTCCACCAGAGGAAATGTCCCTGGCCGTGTCTTGAATCATGAGCCCACCGATCCCGGTCACGCGCACGGGAACCGAACTGTTCCGGCTAGCCCCGTTGCCTAGGCCACCCTGCAACCCATAACCCCAGCACCACACGGTTCCCTCGTTGGCCCGAGCACAGAACGTAGAACCAGCAGCGGTAATGGCTCTAGCAGACTCGCCACTGCACATGTCGCAAAACACTGAGACGTAAACCCACTGGGGGGCGTTGGTTGTGGTGCCATCGCCCAACTGGCCCACATCATTCAGGCCCCAGCACTTGATGGAACCCCACTCCATCGCGCACGATGAGGATCTGCCAGTTGTGATCCCGTTGAAGTAGCCATTACCTTCAAAAACGTCAATCGGAGTTGATTGGCTACTTGTGCCACCGTCCCCCAGTTGTCCACGGTCATTCTTACCCCAACACACGGCGGGCTCACTTCCGTCATCCACTACTGCACAGGTATGAGACGTTCCAACTCCGATCGATGTGGCCGGATTTTGAGAGTCAAAGCCGACGACTCTAACCGGCCGTGCACTATCCACATTTGATCCGTTGCCGAGTTGTCCATCTTGATTCTGGCCCCAGCACGCAACAGATTCGTCTTTCATCACTGCACAGGAATAGTCGTCACCACTGCCGATAGAGACTGCAGTGTTTGCGTCATCAGAACCATCAATGCCCATAACCGGCACTGGTGTACGACTCGCATCACCGGCACCATTGCCCAGCGCGCCATGGCTATCCGCACCCCAACACTGAGCACGGCCATCACTCGTTACAGCACAACTACTTGCAGAACCGACCGAGACGTCCACAAAACTCGGCTGCCAGGGGCCCGTGCCTACAACAGTGACAGCGGCAACTTGGAACTCATACGAGGTTCCCGGGAGCAACCCAGTGACCGTGACAGACCTAGCGGCCGAATCAGGATGTGCGAATTCACCCCACGCCGTGGTGCCACTCTTGCGGTAACGCACCCGATAATTTGTGATCGGGAATCCGCCCGTCTCGACCGGTGCACTCCACGAGAGCGACATTGAAGTTGATGCAGCGCGAGAAGTCGTCACACGGGAAGTAGCGCCCAATGGAGCGGCCGTTGTTGCGAAGATTCCAGCTCCACCCAATGCCTCGACGGGTTCTTCGCTACTCTCGTCAGTCCCATCACCCAACTGCCCATCATCGTTTCGGCCCAGGCACCGAGTTGAGCCATTGGCGACTATGACACACGTATGCTCGGCTCCAGACGCAAATTCTACGGCAGTCTTTTCCGGAGAAGTTCCGTCAAGAGAAGAGATCGTCGTCGGAGTGAGAAGTGGCTGGGAGTAATTGAGCACGAGAGTTCCCCAGCACTTTGTCGATTTATCGCCGAGCAAGACACACGCGAACTCACCATTTGTGGTTATGGCGTCAACAGAACTTGCCGGAGTCAGCCCATCAAGACCGACAACGGGCGTTGGTGAGTTCCGAGAAATCGTGGTGCCGTCGCCCAACCCTGCATCTCTGTTCCAACCCCAACACTTGACTGACTTATCACCGAGAAGGGCGCAAGCGTGTAGGCCACCTGAAACAATTGAGACCACGCTTAATGCAGGTGTTGAACCGTCCAAACCCTCAACAGAAGTGGGTACTAGGCGTCTCGACGTCGTGCCATCGCCGATCTGGCCCCGATCGTTGTTGCCCCAACACACCGCAGAAGCATTAGCGAGAACAGCACACGCACTAAAAATATCAACCGAGATCTGCACAGGGGTGGTTGCCGGAGTTGAACCATTTAAGCCACTCACCTGAACCGGAACAAGGCTCCGCTCAGCCTCACCATTGCCTAGATTTCCCCACCCCCCATCACCCCAGCACCAAGCAGATCCATTTGCCATAACCGTGCAGGTTGTCCCCCCCGCTGAGCTGATGGAGACAGCCGTGCTTGCCGGTGAAGTTCCATCAAAGCCCGTAACCTGCACTGGATCCCAGACATCTTCACTCGTTAACGTGCCAATGCCCAGCTGGCCCGAACTGTTCACGCCCCAACACACGGTGGATCCATCACCCAAGATTGCGCACGCCCCCCCGCCACGAGGGGCTAAAGAGATCAATGTCTTTTCTGGCGTCGAGCCATCAAGCTCTGCCAGCACCTGAACCGTTGATCCACCGTCGCCATATGCTAAATCTCCCCAACATCCGAAGGGGCCCGCAGAAGTGAGGCCGCACGAGCCGTATGGAGATAGCCACAACTTCGTGAAGGCTGTCGACCACGGTCCAGTGCCATTCGTGTTCACTGCCGCAATACGAAATTCATATGGGGTTGTATCTTGCAGCCCAGTGACCGTACGACTGGTAGCTACAGACGGGGTGTGCGCAAAGACAGACCACGACTCTTCGCCCCACTTGCGGTAACTCACCGTGTAGTCGGTGATCGGAGAGCCACCATTTGAGGTTGGCTCTGCCCATGCCACGTCAGCCGAAACAGAAGTCAGATTCGAGAGCACGACTTGGCGCGGAGCATTCGGCTTGTTTGACGTCGTCGCGGACACGACTGTCGACGGCAGAACTGCTGAAAGCAGTGCTGCGACCCCGATGACTGAAAGTGCTCGCGTGAACCGTGACATGGTTGCCCTTTTCCTTAACCTTGGCTTTTTAGAGAAACGATGACTCGATCAGATCCCGGACCACGTCCGGCATCGGTGCGTGCTACGACTCGGCACGCTGCTCGCTTGTCACTATCGACCTTGACAGAGGCGAAGCGGGCATTGGCACCGACTGTTTGTCGGAAGAAGACGTCAGCGACCTCGCACGTGAGCACGTAGTCCACGATCGGGCTATGTGCGGGGGTCTTCACGGCTAGCCAAGTTAGCGTAATCTTGCGATTGCTCCACGCCGTCTTGGTGACCACTGGTGCCGACGGTTCAACTGGCACAATTGCAGTGACGCGAGCAGTGGGTCCCGTGCCGACAGAGTTCACTGCTCTGACGAAGAATGTGTAGGAAATTCCTGGAAGCAGTCCAGCGACACGCGCGGAGAACTGTGTGCCCGGGACCTCGAGCAGGTTTGCAGACGCGGGTTGTTGATTGCCGCGAGCCCAGCGAACCTCATAGCCGATGATTCGCGCACCACCATTGCTCGCAGGTGCATCCCACGTCAGGCCAATCGTTTCGGCAAGTCGTACCGACACAGCGAAGTTGCGCGGTGCACTTGGCACAGTCACCGGCGAGGTAGCCACAGCCAACGTTGTCCCCACAGCACGTGCGACACCAACCGGAGTGCGCCGATCAGTGAGGGTACCGTCGCCCAATTGGCCTGAAGCGTTATCGCCCCAACACACCACTCCGCTGTCTACGAGCGTCGCGCATGCGAACCCGGTCTCGGACACGGCCACCGAAGTCGCGGACTTCGCTGGAGTCGAACCATCAAGCCCGGTCACCACAACCGGGGTTGAGGAGTCCACCGTGGAGTTATTACCCAACTGCCCATGCACGTTCGCACCCCAACACTTGACCGCGCCACTGACCATAACTGCGCACGTTGACGCACCGCCCGAAGCAACTTCTTTAGCCGTGGTGCTCAGAGTCAGCCCGTTGATCCCCGACACCACTACGGGCACCGAACTGTTCTGTGTTGCCCCGTTGCCTAGGCCACCTTGCAACCCGTAGCCCCAGCACCTCACCGTGCCTGCTACGGACAGCGCACACACCGTAGAACCATTCGACGTAACAGAAACCGCAGTCAGGTCATCCGAATTTGTATCAAACGCCTCGACGTAAACACCACCGTCACTGCTGGTAGTAGTGCCATCCCCCAACTGACCTACATCATTCAAGCCCCAACACCGGACATAGCCGTAATCGACTGCGCACGAGGAAGAGTCGCCTGTGGCGATGGAGGAAAAGTAGCTATCCCCCTCAAAAACATCCAATGGTGTCGCTTGATTGCTTCGGCCGGAGTCACCCAATTGGCCTTGGTCATTCTTGCCCCAGCACCTTGCAGGATCATAACCCTCAAATACGGCAGCGCAGGCATGGTTCGATCCGACGCTCAATACCGCCATGGGGTAATCCGGGCCGAAACCAACCGTATTCACCGGGGTACCACTATCCGTCGCTGATGCATTTCCCAGCTGGCCAGCGCCATTTAGGCCCCAGCATTCAACTGATCCGTCAGCCATGAGCACACAGGAATAGTCCTCACCGCTGCCGACAGAAACTGCACTACTCGCTTCATCAGACCCGTCAACACCCACAACTGAGACCGGAGTGCGACTTGCGCCAAATGCTCCGTTGCCTAGCGCACCATGGCTATCTGCACCCCAGCATTCCGCCCGACCATCACCCGTGACGGCACAACTACTGGCAGAGCCCACCGAGACATCCACATAATCAGCTTGCCAAGGCCCAGTCCCAAGATCAGTAACAGCTGCCACCTGAAACTCATACGAGGTTTCTGGAAGCAGTCCCGTGACTGTGATCGAGGTAGCCGTCGAAACAGGGCGCGCGAATTCACTCCACGAAACCACCCCTAGCTTGCGGTGTCGCACTAGATAATTCGTAATCGGGAAACCACCAGTATTGGTCGGTGCGCTCCACGACACCACTAAGGAGGTTGACGTCGCACGCGAAGTCACCAGACCTGATGTAGCACCCAATGGGGCAGCAGTTGATGCAAATGCGCCGGGAGCGTCCAACACTGAGACTGGAGTGAGGCTACTAGTCTCACTCCCATCACCCAATTGACCGTACCGGTTCCAGCCCCAACACTTCGTTGAACCTTCCGCTAGCAACACACAGGAATGGGCATAGCCCACGACCAGCTTAAGCACGGTTTTATCTGGAGCAGATCCGTCAAGTGAACCGACCAAAGTCGGTGACACGGCATAGGAGAGGACATTCAAAAACTCGGAAAACTCGAGAACGCCCCAACATTTGGTGGATCCGTTGTCCAAGAGCACACATGCGCCACTAATCCCGACTGAAAGAGTCTCGACTGAACTCCCTGGAGACGAGCCATCCAATCCGGCTACCAGAGCGGGAGTCCCGTGGTTAATTTGTGAATCATCACCCAATTGGCCGTGAGAGTTACTGCCCCAACATTTCACCGAGCCGTCTTCGAGGAGGGCGCAAGCGCTAACCGCTTGCATCCCAATCGACACGGCACTCGTTGCTGGAGTTAATCCATCGATACCGGAGACTGGCGTCGGCAATGTGCGGTTGTTGGTGCTCCCATCACCCAGCTGGCCCACGTTGTTTCGGCCCCAGCACGCAGCCGACCCATCCTGCATAACTGCGCACGTTGAGGAGCCACGCTGCGCAATGTGGATGGGAGTTTTCTCAGGTGTTGTTCCGTCAAGACCTGTCACGGGAACGGGCACGCTGCTTGCTACCGTCGTGCCATTACCAAGTTGTCCGTCGTAGTTGACGCCCCAACATTTTGCGGCACCATCTGCCAAAATCACGCAGCTTGGCGCCCCAGAGGAAAACTCGACCACTGTTTTGTTGGGAGTGGAGCCATCGAGGCCCGAGACCTGCCCTGGAGTCCAGATCGCATCACTGTATGAAATGCCATTGCCGAGTTGCCCAGCATTGTTTTCTCCCCAACAGGCGGCTGAACCGTCCGCCAGGACCGCACAACCCACACTGCCGCCAAATGCCAACGAATCAACCGTCTTACTCGGAGTAGATCCGTCTAGCAAGGAGAGCGCCGCGGTATACGACTGGTAGTCATAGCCCCAGCAATTGACCTGGCCTCCTGACGTAAATCCACAAGTGGTGGTATCGCTCAGTGATACTTGGGAGTAAGACGTGGACCAAGGCCCGGTGCCGTTGGTATTCACTGCCGCGATGCGGAATTCGTAACTAGTTGTGTCCGAGAGCCCAGTGACTGTGCGACTGGTAGCTGCCGATGCGGTATGGGCAAACTCAGACCATGCGGCGTCGCCCGCCTTGCGATAGCTAATCGTGTAATCAGAGATCGCCGATCCACCATCGGAAAGCGGAGCGATCCATGTCACGTCCAGCGAGACCGCAGTCGGGTTTGCCACCGCTACCTGGCGTGGAGCACTGGGCGGGGTGAGAATTCGCGCCGAGGCAGTATTCATCGGTAGGACGGCCGCGATCAGGGCCGCGACCCCGACTACTGAAATTGCTCGGCTTAGACGATGCATCACTACCTCTGCTTTCCATCTTGGATTCGATCAGAAACAAAAGCACGTTCGGAGCCGAAGCCACGGCCTGCGTCAGTCACTCCTGCGACACGGCAGGAATACAACTGCGTAGTTGGCACCTTGACTGAGGCAGTTAGCTTGTCTGGCGCGACTCTGGCGCGGAAGGTCTTGCCATCGTCAACCTGGCACGACATCACATAGGCGATCACCGGACTGTGTGAAGGAGTCTGCACCGCTCGCCATGTCAACGTAATGACTCGGCGCTGCCAGATCTTCTGCACCACAACCGGCGCCGGCGCGCGGACCGGAACCGTCTCGGCCACAACTCGCGACGGATCACCAAAGCCATTGGCATTATGAGCACGGACCTGGAACTCGTACGTCACGCCAGACTTCAATCCATTGACCTGTAGGCGTAGCTGCGAATACCGCACCGTCGCAGAATCCGTCCACTTCGACGAACCCTTAATGCGGTAGTTCACGCGATAGCTGTCAATGTGCTTCCCGCCTTTATCGGCAGGCACTCCCCAGCGAATGGCAATCGAATCGGCATCGCGATCGATCACGGCCACAGGAGTCGGACGGCTTAAGAGCGGACGCTCCGGAGGCAGCGAGTCTGCAAGCGTCGTACCCGTAGAAGCTTGCCTGACACTTCGGGAGTTATTTGCACCATCCAGATCCGTCACATTCATCGCACTCAGACCGTTGAGCGTGGATCCGTCACCCAACTGTCCAAATGCGTTGTAGCCCCAGCATTTCAAGGATGCATCCTTCATGAGAGCACATGAATGGAAGCCACCCGCGCTCACAACCGATGCCGACGAAGCTGGCGAGGATCCGTTGGGGCCGGACACCAACACTGGCACAGAACTGTCGACTAACGAGTTGTTGCCCAAGGTGCCGTTCATGTTCCAACCCCAGCAGGCCACGGTGCCATCCACCATGACGGCGCACGCGTGGAAGGTTCCGGCGCTCACACTCACAGCGGGTGCAGAACCATCTAGTCCGTCAATACCCGACACCAGCACTGGGATAAGGCTGTCTCCTGCGGTCAAAGTGTCACCCAACTGACCGTGAAGGTTCGAGCCCCAGCACTGCACAGCCCCATTGGCCATCAACGCACAGGAGTGGTAGCCACCCGCGCTCACACTCACCGCAGTCGAAGCAGCTGATGATCCCGTGATACCCGAGACTGCCACTGGCACGTTACTGGCTGCCCTTGAGTTGTCGCCCAATTGGCCAAAGTTGTTTCGACCCCAGCACAACACAGTGCCATTGGCCATCAGTGCACACGCCACAGATGCAGTGATGTGCACAGTCACGGCAGTCTTCGAAGCCGACGAGCCATCAATTCCTCGCACCACAACCGGCGTGGAACTACCTGAATTTGAACCATTGCCCAATTGGCCGTCGTCGTTATGGCCCCAGCATTTCACTGTTCCTTTAGCCATGAGTGCACAAGTGCTGCCACCACCAGCGGTCACACTTACTGCGGTCGTGGCGGGCGTCAACCCGGTAATTCCCGACACAGGCACCGGAACACGGCTGTCGGTCGTGGTCTCATCGCCCAACTGGCCGATGTCATTCTTTCCCCAACACTTGACCGTGCCATTTACCATCACAGCGCACGAATGACTGACTCCAGAAGCAACACTTACCGCAGTTGATAAAGCCCCTGATCCATCAAGATCATGGACTGCAACGGGAACGTCGCTATCTGTAGTCGAGTCATCACCCAACTGGCCGAACATGTTCCAGCCCCAACACTTCACTTCGCCATCCACCGTGACCGCACATGTGTGAGAGTCGCCGACCTGCGCCGTGGACTCCTGGACACTCCACGGGCTTGTGCCCACAGAGTTGACTGCAGCAACTCGAAACTCGTACGTCGTCGCCGAATCCAAGCCGCCTACGGTGATTGACTTGGCTGTAGAGGGGCGGTGAGCGAATGTCTTCCAAGTCGTTGCCCCAAACTTGCGGTACTGAACCTTGTAATTGGTGATGGGCGAACCGTCGTTCCACACCGGCGCAATCCACGAAACCTTCATTGAGCGCAACGTCTCATCGGACGTCTTCACATGCAGAGGGGCGCTCGGCCCACTAGGCGAAACCACCACGGCCAAAGTTCGACCAAAGGATGACGTACGCACCGTCGTCGCCGCGCTCTGCCCATCTATACCGGAGACTACGACCGGGACATTGCTGACGGTAGTTGTTCCATCACCCAACGCCCCACGAAAGTTATTGCCCCAACAGCGCGCGGTGCCATCAATGATGACTGCACAGGAGTGGGATACGCCCACCCCGATGCCTGCCGCAAACCACGTCTCTCCAACGCCTTCGATGCCTGAGACACTCACCGGTAATGGGCTGTTAGTGGTAGAACCGTCGCCTAACTGACCGCTCCAATTGCTGCCCCAGCAGCGCAGCCCGCCATCGGCCAGGAGAACACACGTCGCAGAGTCGCCGGTGCTCACAGCCACTGCAGTCGTGGCTGCGTCTAATCCGGTGATTCCGGAAACCGGTACCGGAACAGAACTGCTGATAGTCGTGCCGTTACCTAACTGGCCGCTGAGGTTCGCTCCCCAGCAGAGGACAGTTCCATCTCCCATCACCGCACACGAGTGTGACGCTCCGGCACTCACACTCACCGCAGTGGTGGCCGCTGTGTTGCCCGAAATGGCTGACACCAACACGGGAACGTTGCTGTCAGTGGTAGTTCCATTCCCCAAGGTCCCTTGGGAGTTGAAGCCCCAGCAACGGACAGTTCCATCACCCATCAAGGCACATGCGTGGCCACCCATCATGTTATCGCCAAGACTTACACTCACGGCAGTTGTAGCGGGCGTCGCTCCGGTGATACCCGATACCTGTACCGGGACGCTGCTGTTTATGGTCGTCCCATTGCCCAACTTTCCGAAAGCGTTGCTTCCCCAGCACCTGACAGATCCATCGAACAAAAGTGCGCACGCCGCAGCTCTACCAACGCTCACACGAACTGCTGCGGTAGCTATTGACGTTCCCAAACCAGATACCGAAACCGGCACATTGCTGCTCGCGGTCACGCCGTTACCCAATTGACCGTCTAGGCCAGCGCCCCAACATTTCACGGTGGCTTCATCCATGACTGCACATGCAGTTTGGTACCCAGTACTCACGGCTACCGCTGTGGTGCCGCCAGTTACACCGTCAATCCCGCTCACAAGTACAGGACTCGCACTATGGGTGTTTGATCCGTTTCCTAGCTCTCCTGTGATGTTGGAACCCCAACACTGCACGGCACCAGTTGCCATCACGGCACACGAATACAACTGTCCGCTACCGATAACGTGGTTTTCACGACTCCACGGGCCTTGTCCGTCCGAGTTAACTGCGGCTACTCGGAACTCGTACTGTGTGTCAGGAGTTAGCCCGTTCACAGTCGCGAAATTCAAGGTCGACGCCGTGTGACTAAACGTTGACCACGAAGATTCACCAGCCTGGCGGTACTCGATCGTGTAGTCGATGACCGCTGTACTGCCACTCGAAGTGGGAGGCAACCACGACAGATCCAGCGATGTCGACGACGCACTGGACGTTTGAACATACAAGGGTGCACTCGGACTTGTGGAAACAGGCCCCAAAGTGCGGCCAAAGGACGGTGTACGGACCGTGGTCGCCGCACGCTGCCCATCGATACCGGACACAGCCAGCGGGACTCCGCTGTTTGTGGTGGTGCCATCACCCAACTGGCCGCGCGCGTTTAGGCCCCAACATTGCACGGTGCCATCTGCCATCACCGCACAAGAATGGGAGGCGCCGCTGGTCGTGCTCACTGCGGCCGTGGCGGGCGTCAACCCACTGATTCCTGACACCACTACCGGAACAGAACTATCGGCCGTTGAGTCATCACCCAACTGGCCGTCACTGTTGGCGCCCCAGCACTGTGCGGTGTCATCTGCCATCACCGCGCACACATGCACACCGCCGACATACACGCTCACTGCAGTTGTGGCAGGCGTCAACCCGGTGATACCCGACACCACAACCGGAACAGAACTATCGGTCGTCGAGCCATCACCCAATCTGCCACCCCAGTTGGCGCCCCAGCATTGCACGGTGCCATCCACCATCAAGACACATGAATAGGACGCACCGGCGGTCACACTTACTGCGGCCGTGTCGGGCGTCAACCCGGTGATACCCGACACCAATACTGGAACAACACTATCAATCGTCGAGCCGTCACCCAACTGCCCGTATTCGTTAAAGCCCCAGCATTGTGCGGTGCCATCCGCCATCACCACACACGAATGAGAGTAACCGGCGCTCGCGCTGACTGCGGTATTACCGGGCGTCAACCCGGTAATACCCGACACCAACACCGGAACAGAACTATCGGTCGTCAAGGCGTCACCCAACTGGCCCCAATTGTTCCAGCCCCAGCACTGTGCGGTGCCATCCGCCATGACCGCACACGAATGGTAATAATCGGCGGTCACACTTATTGCCGTCGTGGCAGGCGTCAACCCGGTAATACCCGACACCGACACTGGAACAGGGCTATCGAACGTCGAGCCGTCACCCAACTGGCCATAGTTGTTAGCGCCCCAACACTGCACAGAGCCATCCGCCATCACCGCACACGAATGCCAGGAACCAGCGCTTATGCGTTCTGCGGTAGTAGCAGGTGTCAAACCGGTGATACCCGACACCAACACCGGAACAGAACTATCGGTCGTCGAGCCATTACCCAACTGTCCATAGTTGTTCCAGCCCCAGCATTGCACGGTGCCATCCACCATCAATGCACACGCATTATCAGTCCCCGTATCCACTGTGATTTCCCGCCCACTCCAAGGGCCCGTGCCGACTGAGTTCACCGCAGCGACCCGGAACTCATACGTCGAGTCCGAATCAAGCCCATTCACAGTCATCGAAGTAACCGTCGAGGGCATGCGCGTGACAACAGTCCACGACAACTCGCCGACCTTGCGGTATTCGATCGTGTAGTCCGTGATCGCAGAGCCACCATCAAAGATTGGGGCCATCCACGAAACATCCAACGAAGTCAAAGTCGCAGCGGAAGTCACCACATGGAGTGGAGCTCCGGGGACGAATACCAAGGTGTGCCCAAAGGAAGACGATAGACGAGCAGATGTAGGCGTCGTTAAACCGTCAATTCCCATCACCGGCACAGGGACGGACTTTCTGATTATCGTGTTGTCGCCAAGTTGGCCGGCTTGGTTAACGCCCCAGCATTTCACAGTGCGATCCGCCATCACCGAACACGAATGACCGTCGCCAGCGGTCACGCTGACTGCAGTTGTCGCGTCTGTCGCCCCAGTGAAACCAAACACCTGGACCGGAACCGTGCTGTTTGTAGTCGAGTTATTGCCGAGCCGACCGTAGAAGTTGTCGCCCCAACAACGCACCCCTCCGTTGCCCATCAGCGAACACGAATGAGAACCACCGGAACTCACGCTCACTGCCGTCGCTGCTGTAGATAATCCGGTGAAACCAGACACCTGGACCGGAACGGGACTGTCGGCTGTCGAGTTGTTGCCTAACCGGCCCTCGGAGCCCTTACCCCAACATTGCACGGCGCCATCGGCCATTACTGCACACGTATGTGCGGTACCAGCACTCATGCCCACGGCACTGGACGCCGCCAGCAAGCCCGTGATCCCAGACACGTTCACCGGAACGGGGCTATCGGCTGTCGAGTTGTTTCCTAACCGGCCTTCGGAGCCCTTACCCCAACATTGCACGGTGCCATTGGCCATGCGCGCACAGGAGTGCCAGTAGCCGACACTCACGCCCGATGCGACCGCAGCGGATGTCGCCCCATCAATACCCGAGACCAACACCGGAACAGGGCTGTCATTGGTCGAGTTGTCGCCCAATGCGCCGTCACCGTTGTAGCCCCAGCACTTCACGGACCCATCAGCCATCAGCGCACACGTATGCCAATAGCCCGCGCTTACTTCTACCGCAGTCGAGGCGGCTGTCAACCCGGTAATACCCGACACCTGCACCGGGACGGAACTGTTGTTGGTCGAGTTGTCTCCTAACTCGCCAGCCCAGTTAAGACCCCAACACTGCACAGTGCCGTCAGCCATCACCGCACACGCATGACTATCACCGGCACTCACACTTACCGCTGTTGAGGAAGCCGAAACGCCGGTGATGCCCGTAACCGACACCGGAACCAAGCTGTCGGTGTTCGAGTTGTTACCCAACTGACCGTCGCCATTGAAACCCCAGCAATGCACAGTGCCATCAGCCATGAGCGCACATGAACTCTTCCCACCTGCATCTACATCAATCTGCTGCACATTCCATAAGCCTGTGCCACCAGCGTTCACCGCAGCGACCCGGAACTCATATGTTGAACTTGGATCAAGCCCCATAACGGTGATCGATGTGGCCGTTGAAGCCGTATGCGAAACGGTGGTCCAGGACAGTCCTCCCACCTTGCGGTACTCAATCGTGTAGTCCGAGATCGGATAATCGCCAACACACGCCGGCTCTGTCCACGACACATCGATCGCAGTCAATGTCGGCGATGAAGTCACGACATGAAGTGGCGCGCTAGGTGCCTTCCCCAAAGTCCGACCACGGCTTAGGGGAGAACTCACGGCGACTCGAGCCGATGTTGTGTTTCCATCGATACTCGAGACCACAACTGGAGCACTCTGATTAATTGTCGTTCCATTGCCCAGCTGGCCGTAGGTGTTTTGACCCCAACATTTTACGGTGCCATCCGCCATCACTGCACAGGAATAGTCCTGGCCAATGCCGACACCCACAGCCTCTGAAGATGGCAACAATCCCGGTAAGCCTGAAACTGCTACGGGTACGGAGCTTCCAAGAGACGTACCATCACCCAATTGGCCCAGCCGGTTATCTCCCCAGCAAGAGGTCGAGTCATCCGCCATCACCGCACACGTATGAGAACTACCAGCACTGGCACTCACCGCAGTCGTCGAGGCAGATAGTCCGTTGACGCCGAGAACCCCGGTCGGAACGTATTTGTCGACGAATGTGCCGTCGCCCAACTGGCCCCAGTTATTTAAGCCCCAACATTGCACGGCGCCATCCGCCATGACAGCACACGTCTGATAGTCACCGGCGGTGATGCCCACCGCAGTTGTCGACGCAGACAACCCGGTAATGCCTGATACCGACACAGGGACAGACGAACTCGTGGTCGTCCCATCGCCTAACTGGCCCCCACCGCTGTAACCCCAGCATTGAACTGTGCCATCAGCGAGCAACGTGCACGAATAGTTTCTACCTGCGCTCACACTCACTGCAAGAGATGACGCAACCGAACCATCAAGGCCTAATACAAGAACCGGAACTAAGCTGTCGGTAGTCGTATTGTCACCCAGCGCACCCGCTTCGTTCTTGCCCCAGCACCGAACGCTGCCATCAGCCATGACAGCACACGAATGCCAAGTGCCGGCACTCACGCTGATCGCGGTCGTAGCTGCTGTCGCGCCGGTGATTCCCGAGACAGACACGGGGACGAGAGCATTAGTTGTCGTGTTATTGCCCACCTGGCCCGATCCGTTAAAGCCCCAGCACCGCACAGTGCCGTCAGCCATCAGCGCACACGAATGAGATCCGCCCGTGGTCACACTGACCGCGGTATCCGACGGTGACAACCCCGAGATGCCGGACACCAAGACCGGGACCTGGCTTGTCACGGTCGAGTTGTCACCCAACTGGCCAGATCCGTTAAAGCCCCAGCACTGCACTGTGCCATCTGCCATCACTGCGCACGAGTGACTCTCCGCAGAATCGACTGTGGGTTCTTGCCCACTCCATGGGCCTGTGCCTGCAGAGTTGACTGCGGCTACACGGAAGACGTACGACGAATCCGAATCTAGCCCGGTGACGGTGATTGACGTCGCGGTCGAGGCGGTGTGAACAACAGCAGTCCAATTGAGTTCGCCCACCTTGCGATATTCGATCGTGTAGTCCGTGATGGCTGCCCGTCCATCAAATACTGGGACCGTCCACGACAGGTCAAGCGACGTCGAAGTGGCATTGGAGGTCACCACATGCAATGGAGCACTCGGAACAACGATTGCCAATGTGCGGCCAAATGAAGACGTGGCTCGCGCTGATGTGACGGGAGTGACTCCGTCAATGGCCGAGGACCTAACGGGCTTTGAGCTGTCGCCACCAGACTTGCCCAACTGCCCGTGGCCATTCCAGCCCCAGCACAGCACCGTGCCATCGGCTGCTAAAGCACACGTATGAGAACTGCCTGCTTTCACTGCAACGGCTGCAGAGGAAGGTGAAGCCCCATCTACTTTAAGCACCACGACTGGAACACGACTGTCGGTGGTAGTGCCGTCGCCTAGGCGGCCATTCGCATTTAGACCCCAGCACATTACGGTGGCATTGGCCATAACTACACAGGTGTGGGCGTCACCACTGGCCACACTCACCGCCGTCGTGGACGGAGTAGTCCCATCGATCCCCACCACCTGCGTCGGTACGAGCCTCCTTGTGGTCGTGTTATCACCCAACTGGCCAAAGCTGTTCGAGCCCCAACACTTAACTGTCCCATTAGCCATCGCCGCGCACGAGTGATCCATACCTAAACTCAGGGTCACGGCGGTCGAAGACGCCGACACTCCATTAATGCCCACAACCGAGAGCGGCACAAGACTGCTGGTTGTCGAGTTGTCGCCCAACTGGCCATCCCAGTTTTTGCCCCAGCACTTCACTGCGTTATTGGCCATCAGCGCACATGTATGCCATCCACCGCTGCTCACGCTCACGGCAGTGGTAGCCAATGTCAGTCCGTCAATACCCGAGACCAAGACGGGCACTGACCTGTCCGTGATGGAGTTATCGCCCAACTGTCCGAAATTGTTCCGACCCCAGCATTGGACTGTGCCGTTGCCCATGAGCGCACACGTATGTTCTCTACCGGGGCTTATAGCAACCGCCGTGTTGGACGAGAGCAGTCCGGTGATGCCATTGACCTGCACCGGCACATTGCTATTGGTTGTCGAACCGATGCCCAGCTGTCCAAATTCATTGCGTCCCCAGCACTGAACAACGCCATCTCCCATCAACGCACATGACTGGTAGAAGCCGATCGCGACGTCTACAGCGGTTGTTGCATCTGAGAGGCCGGTGATTCCAGATACGAGCGTGGGTGCATTTCGGCCACTATTTGTACCGTCACCCACCTGGCCGTAATTGTTCTGGCCCCAGCATCGCACCCTCCCATTAGTCAGCAACGCACACGAGTGCGAGGCGCCAGCATCAAGCCCAGTTGCCTGCATACTCGCGGGGCCTACGCCTACCGAGTTCACTGCACTCACTCGGAATTCATACGACGAATCCGAGTCGAGCCCGGTGACGGTGATTGACGTCGCGGTTGAAGCAGTATGCAAAACAGTTGTCCAGGAGATTTCACCGACTTTGCGATATTCGATCGTGTAATCCGAAATCGCCGCACTACCTATAGAAACCGGCTCTGACCACGACACATCCAGCGACGTAGTCGTTGCAGTTGACGTCGTCACGTACAAAGGTGCACTCGGGGTCTCGGGCAAGGGCACGAGTGTGCTGCCGATGCCTAGATTCCATGGCAGGCTGGAGGCTGGAGTGGATCCGCTAAGCCCAGTCACATCTACGGGGACCGCGCTGGAGTTAGCTGAACCATCACCGAGTTGGCCGTAGAAGTTCATTCCCCAGCACACTGCGGAGCCATCGGCGAGAACTGCGCAGGTGTGTAGTTCCCCAGTTGTGAGCAGGACCGCGGATGTGGGTGACGTGGACCCGTCAATGCCAGTGACCGGGGCGGGTTGGTTGCTACTGAACGGGAGGCCACCAAGCTGGCTGTACGTGTTATCGCCCCAGCACACAGCTGAACCGTCGGCGAGGTTCGCGCACGCGTGTTGGCCGCCAACAGAGATGGAGCGCACTGTTGTCGCGGGCGTCGAACCATCAAGGCCGAACACTGCTACGGGTGTGAGTTGACGTGTGTTGCTGCCATCTCCCAAGCGCCCATCAGCGTTATCGCCCCAGCATTTGGCTGAACCGTCGCGAAACACCACGCACGCCGAAGCGCGACCGGCACTAACTTGCACGACCCCGGGTGTGCCGGTGAGCCCGGAAACCGGGGTCGGTGTCAGGCGGCTGGTCACTGTCCCATCACCCAGCTGGCCAAACATGTTATTTCCCCAACATTTCACCGCGGCCGTGGCGAGCAGGACACAGGAGTTGTAGGGACCGGTCGTGATGCTGACCGCGGTCTTGCCCGCCGTCGAACCATCGAGACCGCTCACGGCAACAGGGAGGTTGCTGTTGGTTGTTGTGCCATTGCCAAGCTGGCCATCCATATTTCCGCCCCAGCACGCGACAGACCCGTCAGCGCGCAGAGCACACACATGAATCCCAAACGTGGAGATGGACACAGCAGAAGTTGCCGGGGTCAAGCCGTCAAACCCAGACACTGCAACTGGAGTAGTCGAATTCACATACGTGCCATTACCGAGCTGGCCGGAGTTATTTCTTCCCCAACACTTCACTGCACCATCCGCAAGAAGTGCACACGAACTGAACTCGCCGGACGCGAGCGCCACAGCCGTTTTAGCCGGTGTTGAACCATCAAGCCCGGTGACTGGTCCAGGGACCCTTGCATTTGTGGTGCTGCCGTTCCCGAGCTGACCGAAGTTGTTGCGGCCCCAACAGGCGGCCGAACCATCCGACACCAAAGCACACGTGTGCACACTCCCAACAGCAAACGCCGTCAGTTGACGCGTCCATTCACTCGCGCCATTTGCATTGACCGCAGCGACACGGAATTCATACGTCGAATCTGAATCAAGCCCAGTGACAGTAATTGTTGTTGCCGTCGATGGCGTATGCGAAACAGCGGTCCACAAGGAGGCGCCTATCTTCCGATATTCGATCGTGTAGTCAGTAATCGGTGAGCCACCGTCAGACAGCGGCAGCGTCCACGACACATCAAGCGAAGTCAACGTTGGCGTGGACGTGACAACGTGAAGAGGAGCAGTTGGAACTACACCCAGCGTACGTCCAAAGGAGGAACCGGAAGGCGATGTTGCGTTCGTTGCACCCGGGAAACCACCCACGTCGACCGGGAATTTACTGCTAAGGGTTGACGTGTCACCTAGTTGACCATCGTCGTTCTTGCCCCAACACTTCACAGCACCACTCACCATCAGTGCACATGTGTGAGCAGTGCCCGCACTTACCGACAACGCTGCTTCGACAGCGCCGCCAGCAATGCCGGAAACAATCACTGGGACGAGGCTGTCAATGCTGGTCGCGTTGCCTAGCTGGCCGGCGTAGTTGCCGCCCCAACACTTCACCGAGCTATCCATCATCACTGCACACACATGAATGTCGCCCGCGTCCACACTCACTGCAGTCGTGGCTGCCGATGAAGCATCAAGGCCTGACACTGCCACGGGCGTAGAACTATTCGTGGTCGAGTTGTTGCCCAACTGCCCAGAGGAGTTCCAGCCCCAACACCTCACGGTGCCATTAGCCATCACGACGCACGAATTATCAAATCCGAGGCTCACACCCACGGCCGTGGACGAATCCGAGTTCCCGTCGATCCCCGAGACAGAGACCGGAACAGAACTGTCGGTCGTCGAGTTGTTGCCCAAGTTGCCATAAGAGTTGAAGCCCCAGCACTTCACCGTGCCATCTGCGATGAGGGCACATGAATGGGATCCGTACACGCTGACGCTCGTCGCTGTCGAGCCTGCCGTCAGTCCGTCGATTCCCGACACCACGACTGGAGTGGTGCTATTCGTGATCGAGTTGTCACCAAGTTGCCCGTTGCCGTTGTCGCCCCAGCACAACAAAGTGCCGTCGGCCATCAGGGCACACATGTGATAGCGGCCAACACTCACTTGTACCGCGGTGGTTTCCGGGGTGAGTCCGGTGATTCCAGAGACCAACACCGGAACAGAACTGCTGGTAGTCGAGCCATTGCCCAATTGACCGACGCCATTTTCACCCCAGCACTTCACTGTGCCATCAGCCATCAGTGAACACGTGGCTGCCTGGCCCGTACTCACGGTCACCGCAGTTGTATCCGTCGTCGCACCATAGATTCCGTCGACAAGCACTGGAACCGAACTGTCAATCGTCGTGTTATTTCCCAATTGACCCGAAGCATTGTCGCCCCAGCACTGAATAGTGCCATCACCAATGACCACACACGTGTGCGTGGAGCCGACTCCCAATGTGGTCTCTCGTGCACTCCATGGACCTGTGCCGTCGGTATTCACGGCCGCTACTCGAAATTCATACGGAGAGTCCGAATCAAGCCCGGTCACCTCCGAGAAGGTTGCTGTTGACGCGGCATGGCTGACCGTGGACCATGTCACCGCGCCCACCTTGCGGTACTCAATCTCGTAGTCAGAGATGGCCGTACTGCCCGAAGAGATTGGCGCCACCCACGCAACATCTAGCGTCGTAGAAGTGGCGTTTGAAGTTGTCACACGTAACGGCGCGCTGGGAGGACTCAATGCCAGCGTGCGGCCCTCAGCAATGCCCGCCACACGCGTCGCCGCGCTGGACCCGTCGAATGCGGAAATCGGCACCGGCACAAGGCTCGAAGATAAAGAGCCGTCTCCCGGATTTGCTTCGGGTAGGCCGTCTCCCCAGCATTGCAAATCTCCATCAGCGGTCAGCGCGCACGTTTGACCCGAACCGGCGCTCACGCTCATCGCGGCCGTAGCGGCCGACGCACCAGAGAAGCCCGACACTGACACCGGGACGAGGCTGTCGTTGGTCGTGCCATCACCCAAGTTGCCAGCAAGGTTTGTTCCCCAACATTCTGCAGTGCCGCCCACCATCAACGCACATGAGTGGCTCCAACCGACGCTCACGCTCACCGAGGTTGATGCTCCTGTCGACCCGGTGATCCCTGACACCAACACTGGAACCAAACTTTCGTTGGTCGTGCCATCACCCAAATTGCCGCCGGTGTTGTCACCCCAACATTGCACCGTGCCATCGGCCATCGACGCGCACGAACCAACATCTCCACTACTCACGCTCACCGCGGAGGTCGATGCTGTCAACCCGGAGATGCCCGACACCAAAACGGGCACCCGGCTGCCGTAGGTGTCACCATGACCCAGGATTCCTGCACCCCAGCCAGAATCTGTGTTGAAACGGGCCCTAAACCCCCAACATTGCACTGATCCGTCAGCCATCACAGCGCATGCGTGTGTGCTACCGACACTCACCCTCACTGCGGTCGACGATGTTGACGATCCAGTGATGCCCGACACGACCACGGGGACGCTGCGAACAAAAACTGCCGTTCCGTCACCTACTGCTCCGTAACGGTTATACCCCCAGCATTGCAACGTGCCATTAGCCATTAGTGCGCACGTATTCTCAAGACCGACACTCACGCTCACAGCGGTGGAGCCAGGCGTCAAGCCGGTGATGCCCGACGCAGACACCGGGACGAGGCTGTCATTGGTCGTCCCGTCACCCAACTCGCCGGTGGAGTTCCTTCCCCAACATTGCACCGATCCGTCTGCCATTAGCGCACACGAATGGAACATACCGATGCTTACGCTTACTGCGGTCGTCGCGGGCGTCAACCCGGAAATGCCCGAAACCGCTACCGGGACATACGAGTCGGTGCCAGACCCATCACCTAACTGACCGGCAAAGTTGGAGCCCCAACATTGCACGGTGCCATCCACCATGACCGCGCACGTGTGTCCATCCCCAACGGCCACAGACTGCACGACACTCCAAGGACCCGTCCCAGCCGAGTTCACTGCTGCGACGCGGAACTGATAGGTGGTGCTTGGATCAAGACCATCCACGGTCACAGAAGTCGCAGTCGATGCCGTGTGGGTATAAGTCGACCAGGCCACCTCGCCCCGTTTGCGGTAGTCAATCGTGTAGTCCGAAATCGCCACACCACCATCCGAAATCGGGGCGGTCCACGACACATCCAATGACGACCCAGTGGCGCTCGAAGTAGTCACACGCGATGGCGAACTCGGCGTATTTACAGGCTTAGTGAAGGTGAAGGGACGAGATCGGAGCAGAGTGTCAACGGACAGCCCAGGAAGGACTACCGCCACGGGAGTCGAGGCGTCAGTGGTCGTTCCGTCGCCTAGCTGCCCTGACCCGTTATAGCCCCAACATTTGAGGCTGCCTTCGACCAGCAGCACGCACGATGTCCGATCACCTCGAACGACGCCAGTTGCAATCTTTTCAAATACGCTTCCGGCGAAGCCAGCGACGTCGAAGGGGGCGGGCGTAGCCGAAATAATTGATTCTGGGGCCGATGATTTAGCTCTTCCGAGCGCGCCGTCAAGGTCTGCTGTGGTTCCCCAGCATTTTGGTTGGCCAATCGCGGTTAGAGCGCACATTCCCTCGAAGCCACCTGCAAGACTCACTACGGTTTTATCTGGCGTTGATCCGTCAAGTAGCGGCAGCAAGATCGGAGTTGTGCTGTCTATTTCGCTTTCATCACCCAGCTCGTAAGCGGAGTTTTTACCCCAACACTTCACAGCGCCATCGGCCACCACTGCGCACACGAAGCCCGCGCCAACACTGACGATGGTCGCAGAGAGAGCGACAGTTGAGCCATCAATGCCGGTCACCTGAACCGGACTCGAACTATCGTTCGTTGTCCCGTCACCCAGCTGGCCATAGCTGTTAGACCCCCAGCAATAAAGAGCTCCATCTGACATGACTGCGCAGGTCGTATCCGCGTAAGCATCCACACTGACAGCAATGGTCGATCCGAAGATGCTCGAGATCGAGAAGCCAGAGTTGGTGTTTCCAGAACCAATAATGTCGTTCACTGGGACCGGGACATTGCTGTCTGTGGTTGACCCGTCTCCCAACTGGCCAGACGTATTTGAACCCCAACACCACACGGCTCCATCGACCAGCACAGCGCACGCGGTGTAGGAGCCCGCTGTCAACGCAGTAGCGGTGGCACCCGGCGCTGAACCATCAATACCGACCACGGGCAATGGAGAGTTGGAGTCATAAACAGTCGAAGCATCGAGGCCAGCCCCCAGCTGCCCAGAGGAATTGTCACCCCAGCACTTGACACTTCCGTCGCCCATCAGTGCACACGAGAAATCCGTTCCAGTGACTACAGCAACAGCCGACGTCGCTGGCGTGGCGCCGTTGATGCCGGAGACATACACCGGGGAGAGGCTGTCCGAATTTGTGCCGTCGCCCAGCTGGCCGTAGGAGTTCCCTCCCCAACACACCACAGTCGCGTCCTCAAGGACTGCACACGTGTGCTCGTTGCCCGTGTCAACTGGAAGAGTCTCGACATTCCACGGACCCGTGCCCGCTGCGTTCACCGCAGCCACGCGGAATTTGTAGACGTTTCCAGTCGTCAATCCAGTGATGGTCGAAGTCGGGACGGTAGTGGGCGCATGACTAAAACTCGTCCACGTTGTGGACCCGACTGCTCGGTATTCGATCGCATAGTCCGTGATCGGCGAACCACCATCGACAGCAGGCGCAGACCAAGAAAGATCAACCGATGTCGGAGTCTCGTTGGAGGTCGCAACGCGCGTGGGTGCTCCGGGTGCTGTGCCAGTCGGATTCGCCTGAGCGGTGGTCGGGACAAGGGCGAGGACCACCCCTAGCGCTGCCACAACTGAACTGATGCGAAGCCATCCGCGCATAGACACTCCCAGACCTGAAAATCGTGCTTACGTGGGTGCAACTATCCGTTTTTATTGGGCGAGAGACAACGTGAGAACCAACCAAAAGGCCCGTCCGCGGGTAGAAACACACGCGGACGGGCCCAGGCTCGAAAATCAGAGCGGAAACGAACTACCTGATCGTGACTCGCACCGGTGCACTGTCAGTGCCACGCCCCGCTGCTGTTACCGCCGCCACACGGCAGACATAGCGCTTGTTCTGAGTCACCGTCACCGTGGCAGTCGTCGCGGTACGGCCCGCATTTGCACGGGCCGGATTCTCCTTACCCACGGCGCAGTAGGCAGAGTACTTCACCACGGGCGAATGGCTCGGAGTTTTCACTGCCGACCAGGTCAGGGTGATCTGCTTACCGTTGGCCACGCCCTTGAGGTTCTGGGGCGCGGGCGCCTTCACCGGAACAATGCCGGTCGTCAACGCCGACCAAGCGCCCGTCGAACCCGAATTGCGCGCATTGACTCGGACTTGATACGACTTGCCCGCAATCAGCCCGGTGATGGTCGCGCTGCGAACAGTCACGTTCTTAGTGTTGCCCGCAATCCATGCCTTGCCGACCTCACGCCACGAGACTGTGTAGCCAGCGATGACCGCACCGCCTGTAGAGGCGGGTGCATCCCACGTCAGACCCAACGCGCCCGCCGTGCGGATCGCGATCACTACACCGCGAGGCGCACCCGGAGCCGAGGTGCCAGACGCAGACGGCGTAACCGCGCTAGTGGCCGCCGACGGCGTTGATTGGGTGGCGCCAGCGATCGCTACTGCCTTGAACGTGTAGGCAGTGCCATTGGTCAGACCTGCAATGACGCACGACATAGTGTCCGATGGCACCATAATTACGCAGGACTTCCCCGGTGCTGGAACGCCGACTGCGAAGACGGCGTACATCGTTGGGGCTACGCCGCCCACATTCGCGGTAACAGTTGCAGTCACTTGACCGTTGCCAGCGACAATTCTTGGAGTCGCAGGCGTGGTGGGAGGCGTTCCACCGCCACCGCCACCGCCGCCACCGCCGCCACCGCTGTCAGCGCTGGTACGGACAAATTCACCATGGCCAACGACAGCGGGCGTATAGCGGCTAGTTTGCGTAACCTGACCCCAGCACACTGTGTCTCCCTCTACCAACGTCGCACAGAATGCGTTGGGAGACACAACTGAAACTGACGTAGCGGTGGTCTGTGGAGTCAAACCGTCAAGCCCAGTGACTGGAAAGAGCCCTGAGTCCATAGAGGATTGTCCGTCACCTAGCTGGCCGCGGTCGCGCTTTCCGAAGCATGACACGCTGCCTCCTGTGAATAGCACACACGAAGCCGAGGTGCCTTGCGCCATCATCTCCACATTGCTCACGCCATTCACCACAGTCGGAATCGACGCCTGGTTGATCCCGGTGTTGGTGGCCCGCGGACCGAGATTGAACATCTCGTAGCCGTTCACTCCCCAACACACGACCTGCTTTGAAACAGTGAGGATGCAGTAGGCACTTCCGAGCGCTCCAGAGCGAAAAACTCCCTCTGGCCCCGGCTTATCACCAAAACTGGCGGCCGATTTCACATCGGAGTCTCCGTCAAAGTACGAAATGTCACCGAGAACATCGTTGAAGAGCTTCCCCCAGCAAGTCACCGTGGCGTCTTCCAAAATTACACATGTGCCTTTGTCAGCGATAGCAATGTCAATGGCCGTCGTACTATCGTCCGTTGCCGTCAGGGAATTCACGTACGCTGGCACTAATGAGGCAGTCGTACCTCCATTGCCCAACTCACCGCTCGAGTTGCGGCCCCAACACTGCACCTGGCCGTTGTCCATGAGTGCACATGCGTGGTAATTCCCTAGCACGACCTTCACCGCAGTCTTAGCTGGTGTCGTCCCATCAATTCCTGACACATCCGTCCACTTTGAGCCCGATGGAAGTGCTGTCGTGCCATCACCCAATTGACCATCTGCGTTGTCGGCGCCGCCACACTTGATTTTCCCATTTTCGAAGAGCAGACATACTCCCTGCGATTGCGTCGCAATCTGGATCACGCGCGTCGCCGGAGTTGTTCCATCGAAAGTCACTGCAGGGAGCGTCTTGCAGAGTGTGGATTGATCCTGACGAATCACACACTCATTGTGGCCAAATGTGTCGGTGAGTTCGGCGACAAGAATTCTATTGTTCCAAGGGCCGCAACCGTTCACATTCTTTGCAGCAACACGAAACTCGTAACCTTCGTCTGCGTTAAGTCCGGAGATTGTGGCTGTGGTGCTCGTCGACGCCGTATGAGTGAAGGTCGTCCACGCAACCCCCGGGAAGGCGTTAGTCGCAAAGGTGACGTTGCTGCGGTACTGCACGCAATAGTCCGTTAGGGCGCTGCCGCCGTTTGAAGACGGGGCTGTCCAGGTCAGCGTCACCGTCGTGCCAGAAGCGACCCCGCTCACGTTGCTTGGCGCACCGGGGACCGTGCCAGCGGCCTGCGCGGAGTTCATGATTGGCGCAGCCAGACTCACTGTGGCAACAGCCAGCAGTAGTGACACTACCTTCGCGACGCTCTTAGACAACCTGTTCACGTGACCATCCCATTCGGCTTTGAAAGACCTATCGCCACAATGATCAGGATTTATCGCGCACAAGCAACCCAGAAATCATCCAAAGTCTCCACGCGCGGGTAGAAACACACGCCGATGATTTCAATTGGTGAGTCGGACACATCGAACTCAGAAGTTGAGGTGGCCGAACCGCTATTTAATGGAGACGCGCACGGGTGCGCTGTCGGTACCTCGACCCGCTGCTGTGACTGCCGCCACACGGCAGACGTACAGCTTGCGTTGAGTCGCCGTCAGCGTGGCCGTCGTGATCGTCGGAACCACCTGCGCGCGCGCTGGATTCTCAAGACCCACTGCGCAATACATGGAGTACTTCAACACCGGGGAGTGGCTCGGGACAGTCACCTTCGACCACGTCAAAGTAATCTTCATGCCGTTAGCGGTGCCCTTAACGTTTTGCGGAGCCGGCGCCTTCACCGGAACGATGCCCGTCGTTGACGCAGACCACGCACCGGTCAACGTGGCATTCGTAGCACTCACCCGGAACTCATAAGACTTGCCAGTAGTCAGCGCCGTCACCGTCGCACTGAGAACACTCATACTCTTCGTGTTGCCAGCAACCCACGTTTTTCCCACTTCACGCCACGCGACGGTATAACCCGTAATCGCAGAGCTACCGGGCGACGCGGGCGCAGCCCACGTCACGCCCAAGGTGCCCGCCGTGCGGGTTGCGATTGTGACACTGCGTGGCTGACCAGGCGGAGTAGCTGAGGCTGCAGAGGGCGTAACCGGGCTAGTAGCGCCAGATGGCACAGCACATGGGTCCACAAAATTTTCGCACGCACCGGCCTTGAACGTGTAGGCGGTCCCATTGGTCAGACCTGTGATGACGCAAGACATTGAGGTCGATGGCAACATAATCACGCAAGATTTGCCCGGCGGGGCAATGCCTACGGCAAAAACTATGTACAAAGCTGGTGCTATGCCTCCCACATTCGCCGTGACAGTCGCGGTCACCTGACCATCACCGGCGACAACTTGCGGGATGGCAGGAGTATCAGGCAGAGAACCGCCATCACCGCTGCCGCCGCCACCGTCCCCACCGTCCCCGCCGTCCCCGCCGTCCCCGCCTATGACCGGTAAAAATTGTCCGCGATCAAGAACGGCTGGTTCGTAGGAGATTTCGCTGGTTAGGAGTCCCCAACACAACATGTCGCCCTCTTCACGAGTCACACAGAAGCCCTTTATTGATGCTACTGAGACCGAAGTAGCCGAACTCGCTGCATCTGACCCGTCAAGTCCAGGGATTGAGATCAGTCCCGTGGCCACAGAGCCTTCACCGTCACCCAACTGGCCTCGGTCACGCGTGCCCCAGCAGGACACGCTGCCACTAGTGACCACAACACATACCGCACTCTGGCTTTTAGCAACATGCGTGACGCCGGTTAATCCATTCACCAAAGTGGGAATCATTGCCTGCTGATTGAGTGCTGTGTTGGTGAGACGTGGGCCAACGAGATCCGCTCCATAAAAATTCGCGGCCCAACACACAAGCTGAGTCGAAATCGTAATCACGCAGAAACCCGGACCTTCGCCATGCTGGCCGAAGACACCCTCTGTTCCGGACCCGCCACTGAAACTTGAAGCCTTAGTGGCGTCGGTACTCCCATCGAAGTACGACACCGCTCCGAGCACATCGGAGAAGAGCTTGCCCCAGCACCTCACGGTCTTGTTTTGCAAGATCACGCACGTACCATTGTCACCCGCATCAATGTCGATTGCTGTCGTCGACGGCGTCGCTCCAGTCAAGAAACCAACGTAGGTCGGGACAGAAGAGTCACGGCCTACTCCATTACCGAGCTGCACGTCGGCGTTCTGACCCCAACACTGGACTTGCCCGCTTTCCATGAGTGCGCACACATGGGTTTTCCCAATCGCGACCTTTACAGCTCTTTTAGCAGGCGTGCTGCCATCTATCCCTGAGACATTAGTAAAGTTTGAACCAGTTGGACGAGAGTTTGTCCCGTCACCGAGCTGACCGAAGTCGTTACTAGAACCACCACACTTGATTTTTCCGTCCGCAAAGAGCAGACACGCTCCGAGGACATTGGTCGCAATCTCAATTACTCGAGTTGCTGCAGTCGTTCCATCAAAGAAAGACGACGGGTACTTACGGCAGAAAGTGGAGAGATCCTGCTGGATCGCACAGTCACTGTGCCCAAATAAATCAGTGACTTCAGCCAGGAGAACTCGACTATTCCAAGGGCCTTGGCCATTTATGTTTTTCGCGGCAACACGAAACTCATAGATGTGGTTAACAGTAAGGCCGGGGACTGTGGCAGTGGTACTTGTCGAAGCTGTGTGCGTGAAGTCAATCCAAGGATCTGTCGTCCATACGGAGCGGAAGGCGGTGCCGTCACGATATTGAATGCGATAGTCCGTCACCGGGCTACCGCCGTCTGACGACGGGGCAGTCCACGTCAGCGACACCGATGTGCCCGAGGCAACCGGAATCACACCCCTAGGCGCACCTGGGACCGCCCCAGTCGCTTGCGCTGAGTTAGCAAGTGGCGCCGCCATGCTCAAGGTAGCAATCGCCAAGAGCAACGACACACCTTTTGCGATGCGACCAGCAAAACGGTTCATACAGATGCCCTTCGGAGAACTACTTGACGGTAACTCGGATCGGTGCGCTGTCAGTGCCTCGTCCTGCATCGGTGACCGCGGCGACACGGCAGACATACAGCTTGCGTTGTGTGACCGTCAACGTGGCCGTCGTGATTGTTGGACCCACCTGCGCGCGCGCTGGATTCTCAAGACCTACCGCGCAATACATCGAGTACTTCAGCACAGGCGAGTGGCTCGGGGTCGTCACCTTTGACCACGTCAGAGTGATCTTGAGACCAACAGCGACACCTTTGACGTTTTGTGGAGCGGCAGCCTTCGCTGGCACGATGCCCGTCGTTGACGCAGACCACGCACCGGTCGACGTGGCATTCGTAGCACTGACCCGAATCTCATAGGACCTGCCGGCAGTCAGACCTGTCACTGTCGCATTGAGAGCAGTCGCACTCTTCGTGTTGCCCGCAACCCAGGCCGCGCCAACCTCACGCCACGCCACGGTGTAACCCGTGATTGCCGAACTACCCGGCGAAGCAGGCGCAGCCCACGTCACACCCAATGTGCCCGCCGTGCGAGTCGCAATCACCAGACTACGCGGCTGACCCGGCGGAGTCGTAGCTTGCGCAAGCGGAGTCACCGGCGAAGAAGCCTGCGAGGAACTCGACGACAAGCCGCTTGCGTTAGCAACGACAACAAAGGTGTAAGCCGTACCATTGGTCAACCCTGAAACTACACATGAAAGCGGCACCGCAGGAAGTGTCACAGTGCAAAACTTGGTTGGATCGCCACTAACCGACACCGTGTACGACGTAGGCGCTGTCCCACCAGTCGGAGGCACTACTGTCACCGTCGCCTGGCCAACACCACCAACCGCCGTCGGCACACCAGGCTGACCAGGCGCGCTTGGCCCCGCACCCGGCGTCACCGCAGCGGACGGATTCGAGGGGGCTGAATACATAACACCGTCAAATGCTGACGCTTTAAATGTGTAGGAGGTCCCGTTCGTGAGACCCGTTATGACGCAGGACATCGACACCAAAGGACTTGACACTAAACAGAAATTGCTCGGATTCCCCACCACCCAGACTCGATAGGACACAGGGGAGGTTCCGCCACTGCCAGGCACCACAGTCAGTGTTGCCTGACCGTCACCGGCGACGGCCGTCGGTGGGTTTGGTGTG